>AUXO018467771.1_pt1 | contig 35224 bp, 35 predicted proteins | sample 768731 | NCBI WGS metagenome assembly AUXO01 (sample SAMN02715735, study PRJNA202380) | gut metagenome | biome: sheep rumen | host: Ovis aries | place: New Zealand: Palmerston North | reverse complement strand
AAATCGGTATGCCGCCGACAGGCGGTATCGGCTACGGCATCGACCGCATGTGTATGCTGCTGACCGGTGCGGAAAATATCCGCGATGTCTTGCTCTTTCCGACGATGCGCAGTGAGAAGAATCCGGGCGAGGATGCTGCTGATAAAGAATAATTGGATGAAAGTCCTGCGAAGGACTTCGTAATAGGGAGCTGCTTTTCTTAGAAAAGATTCTAAGAGGGGCGGCTCTTTTTGCTTGTTTAAAATAAAAGCAAAAAGGTAAAATGAAAGTCGGGTAATGATAGGAATCATTTTCATAAGATCCTGAAAATTGCAAAAGAGAATAGTGGTGTGGTCACAGCTGGTGAGGGCGAAATTGTACTGATCGGGTATAGGATTTTCATGTACAGATGTGATTTGGAGAAACAAAGGATGAAGAGACAACTTAGAGAAATGTTTGTAGCAGACGGTTACAAGCATGTATTAAATGGTGAGGAAAAGTCTGATTCGCAGCTTGCCTTGGATTTTTGCGGAGAAGAATCGTGTCGACCGGGGCAGTATTTCGGTCCCGTAGCTCGTGATGTCAATATCATCCATGCCGTAACGGATGGGCAGGGGATACTTCGAACCGATGAACAGATGTGGGAACTGAAAAAAGGTTCTGTTTTCCTTTTGCCTCAGGGGAAAAAGATATTCTACCAGGCGGATAAAAAGAATCCGTGGAGCTATTGCTGGATTGGATTTCATGGAACACTTGCGCATTCGTATCTTCGTGCCATGGGATTCTCAAAGGATAATCTGAGTATTCAGATAAATAATTTGCAGAAGTTTCAGGACAGTATTAGCAGATTAATGCAGTATCCAGAAATCAGTATCGAAGATTCTTTGATGAGAACTGGAATTTTACATGAAATTTGTTCTGTGATTATGAGTGGAAATTGTCATCCGGAGCAGATCCGGAAGCTGGAGACAAGTGTTTATAGCTATTCGGAGTATGCGCTTCGGTTTATGAATATTCACTTTCGCGAAACCATTTCGGTCAGTACTCTTGCAGAAAAAATCGGAATTTCAAGAGGTTATCTGTACAGGATTATAAAAGAAGCAGTGGGACTTTCCCCTCAAGAATATTTGATGCAAACGAGACTTACTTACGCAATTCATCTTATTGCACATTCCAGTGAAAGTATTTCGGAGATTGCGTCTGCCAGCGGTTTTTATGACGCTCTGGAGTTTTCTAAAATCTTCAAGAGAAGATTTTCTATTTCACCCAGCCAGTTTCGCAGACGTTACAGGACGGGACTAATTTCAGAAGAAGATTTACTGAATCATAGAGCGGACAGCAGTATGTAATTTAAAATGTGTAAAAACCACCGTCAGTATCGGCCATCTTTATGTACATATCTCCATATTACGGGGACATATTCCCATTCCAATGGATTGTCTGTTTTCTATAAAATAAAAACAACAAACAACGATTTATTTGGCGTTATGCCAATAAATTCAGCATTTAAGGAGGAAAATGGGATGAAAAACAAATGGTGGAAGACTGCTCTTGTTGGCGCAATATGCTTTACACTTGCCGGATGCGGGAGTGCAGGGACTTCGACAGCATCAGACGCAAGTGCGGGAAATACAAAGCAGGCATCGAATGATAAAGCAGTAACGGTTGCGATCTGGGATAATAATCAGCTGAAAGGGCTAAAGTCAATTGCAGATGATTGGAGTAAGGAAAGTGGTGTCCCGGTAAAATTTGAGGTAATGGACTGGGATTCCTACTGGACGACACTGGAGGCGGGGGTTTCCGGAGGTCAAATGCCTGATGTCTTCTGGATGCATTCCCAGTATGCACAAATGTACAAAGATTCTGATGTTCTCCTTGATCTGACGGATTACATCGATAAGAGCGAAAAGATTAAGTTAGATGATTACTACAATGGAATCACTGAACTCTATGCGGGTGATGGTAAGCAGTATGCTGTTCCGAAAGATCACGATACAATCGCTGTGGTTTACAACAAGAAGGTTTTCGACAAGTATGGAATTGATTACCCGACGAAGGACTGGACTTGGGAAGAGTTTGCTGATATTGCCCAGGAGATCACAGAGGCAGGAAAAGCAGATGATGTATATGGAACATATATGAATACTGGATCCAACCAGGCGGGCTGGTATGATGTGGTTTACTCGTTTGGTGGAAATGTGATTAGTCAGGATCGTAAAAAGTCAGGTATGGATGATTCTAGCACGTTAAAGGCAATGCAGTTTGTCGGTGATGAGATTCTTCCAGGATGCCCCAGCCAGGATTCCATGGCGAATACCGGTGAAGATACCATGATGATTTCCGGGAAGTTGGGTATGGCTCTGGAAGGATCCTGGATGGTGAATTCCTACTATCAGGCGGATAATAAGGATGATTTTGCATGGGTTGAACTTCCATACGAAGATGTCAACAATAATGGGAAGTGCGATAAGGAGGAACGCTGTTCTATTTACAATGGTCTGGGATGGTCGGCCTATAAAAACACAAAGAAAGCAGATCAGGCATTTTCGCTGATCGAAGCATTGACCAGTAAAGAGGGGCAGGAAAAGCAGGCAGAACTTGGAATTACTATGGCGGCGTACAAGGGAGCGTCCGATAAATTTACGACAGCATTTGAGGGAATGGACCTCTCTGCGTTTACCGATATTGAAAATGACGGAACTTTGGTTATGCGTCCTTATTCGAAGTGCTCCAATAGATGGGAGGATGATTTTACTACCGGATTGGTTCCGGCATGGCAGGATCCTTCACAGATGCAGCCGGTATGCAAGGATTTGGCGGCACAGATGAATGAAACACTTGCAGAAGAATCGTGATGTAAAAAATGCTGAAGCTCTGGAGCTTCCGGCGAAGTGAGCAGAGAGGCGGTTTTAATATGAAAAAAACAAAGATGACAAAGAGGAGTAGAGCAGAGGCTCGATGGGGACTTTTGATGATTGCGCCGACAATGGTGGGACTGTTCATCCTTAATTTTATTCCCATATTTCAGACAATCTGGCTTTCTATGTGCAAAACAGGGGACTTTGGTCTCGGCAATGTATTTGTTGGACTGGAAAATTATGAAAAACTAATTCATGACAGGGAAGTATGGCAGGCTCTGTTAAATACCTTTAAATATTCGGCTGTTCAGGTCCCGCTTGCGATTATTATTCCGCTGATTCTTGCCGTTCTCCTTAATAGAAAGATGAAGGGGCGCACCGTTTATCGGACGATCTTTTTCCTTCCTATGATCTGTGCGCCAGCTGCGGTTGCGATGGTATGGAAGTGGATGTACAACGCTGACTATGGTCTGCTCAATAAAATTTTAAATGTAAAGATCGACTGGACAACAAATCCCAGGATTGCATGGATATCGGTGGCAATCATTGGTGTTTGGAGTGCAATTGGAAATAATATGATTCTCTTTCTGGGAGGTCTTCAGGATATTCCAAAAGATTATTATGAAGCCGCCAGAATCGATGGTTCAACTGGAATCCACTCCTTTTTTCATATTACCGTTCCTCTGCTATCTCCAATGATATTTTTTGTGGTGCAGACAGGGATCATTGGAGCGCTTGGACTGTTTGACCTTCCGTACATGATTATGGATCGGTCGAGTCGGGCTTTTAAGTATGTAGAATCTGTAGAGTACCTTTTCTACCATTATTCATTTGAGTTATCCAACAGGGGCTATGGCGCATCAATTGTAATTTTCATGCTGCTGATTATTGGTGCGATTACCTGGCTGGTACAGAAGTCTGAAAAGAAATGGGTTTTTTATGGTTAAGAAGGAGAAGGCTATGGGATATAAGAGAAAGCAAAATGCTGGATCTTTCGTGATTCACCTGATTCTGATTGTAGGGGCAGTTGTTATGCTTCTCCCCTTTGCCTGGATGGTACTGACAGCATTTAAAACGAGAAGTCAGGCTGTATCTATCAGCCCGTTCTATGTTTTTCCTCCGAATGGGTGGCATTTCGAGAACTTTTCAATTGTGTGGGAATCCTACAATTTTTTGAAGCTATATTTAAACACTTTGCTGCTTATCCTGCTGCGCGTAGTCTGTGCAGTCGTGACAGCAACTATGGCGGGCTATGCCTTTGGGAGGCTGCATTTTCCGCTTAAGAAATTTTTCTTTTCTCTGCTGCTGATTCAGATGATGGTGCCGGGACAGATCTTTATTATTCCGCAGTACCTGATGGTGACGAAGATCGGAGCCTTAAACTCTATGTTTGGATTGCTGTTCCCGGGCATAGTTACCGCTTTTGGAACCTATCTTCTGAAACAGGGATATCAAGTCCTTCCGGCAGAGCTTGAAGAGGCTGCGGAAATTGACGGATGCAATGTATGGCAGCGATTCTTTTTCATTATGATGCCGCTGGCAAAATCAGCCATGGTTTCGCTGGGGATTTTTACTGCGCTTTTTGCTTACAAGGATATGATGTGGCCAATGATAGTCAGTAATCAGTTGGATAAAACAACGCTCGCGGCGGCACTGGCAAGACTTCAGGGCCAGTTCGGAAGCAATTATCCCCAAATTATGGCAGGAGCGCTGATGGCAATCCTACCGATGCTGATCCTATATCTGATCTTCCAAAAGCAGTTTGTGGAAGGGATTGCGACATCCGGTGGGAAACTATAACAGAGATGGAAAGAGACACCACAATGGGAATTAGACATAATGCTGAGACTAGGATTTTCTCACTAGCAACAAAAAATTCGACTTACCAGATGCTGATCGACCACTATGGCAGATTGCTCCATCTGTACTACGGACCATGGACGGATGGAGATGCACGTTTTACACTGACCTTTACTGGAAGAGGGTTTTCTGGAAGCCCAGATGGAACAGATGAGGACGAGTCTTACTCTTTGGATACGCTTCCACAGGAATTTCCTACACTTGGAACAGGTGATTACAGAAAGCCGGCGCTGATTATCCGTGGAGGAAATGGAATTTATGGATGTGATCTCAAGTATTGCAAGCATGAGATTTGCAAAGGAAAGTACTCGCTTCCGGGGCTTCCGGCGGTCTATGCAGGAGATGAGGCACAGACTCTGAAAATAACCTTGCGGGATGAAACTGCGGAAGTAGAGGTGATCCTTCTGTACGGCGTAGTTCCAGAGACGGACGTGATCACAAGAAGTGCGGTGGTGAGGAATATTGGATCAAAAGAGTTTTATATCCTTCGTGCCCAAGCGGCGAATCTGGATTTTATGACCGGGGATTTTGATTTGATGACCTTTTATGGCAGACACGGCATGGAGAGGGTACCGGAGAGGCAGAAGGTAGAACATAAGTCCTATGAGATAGGCAGCCGCCGGGGATCTTCGTCTCATCAGTATAATCCCTTATTAATTCTCGCGGAGTCTGAAGCGGGCGAAGAGCAGGGAAATTGCTATGCGATGGAGTTTGTGTACAGCGGTGGTTTTGAAGCATCAGCAGAGAAAGATCAGTTTAATCAGATTCGCATGCAGATGGGACTTGCAACAACGCAATTCAGCTATCCGGTAAAGTCGGGAGAGTCCTTCATCGTTCCAGAAGTCATTCTCAGTTTCAGTGGAGAAGGCTTACGGAAGCTTTCATGGAATCTTGCAGACACGATCAAAAAGCATGTTATACGGGGAAAGTGGAAGAATCAGATTTGTCCAGTTTTACTAAATAGTTGGGAAGCTGTCTATATGGACTTTGATGGACAGAAAATTCGGGAACTTGCCACAGAAGCGAAAGAGCTGGGTATGGATCTGCTGGTTCTGGACGATGGGTGGTTCGGCGACCGAAATGACGATCATCGTAGCTTGGGGGATTGGCGTGTGAACGAAGCTAAGCTAGGAGGAAACCTTCGAAGCCTGGCAGAGGACATCCACCGCTTAGGGCTGTTATTCGGCATCTGGATTGAACCTGAGATGGTGAGTGAAAATAGTCATCTTTACCGACAACATCCGGATTGGGCACTGAAAATTCCTGGAAAAGGACCGATTCGTGCCCGCCATCAACTAGTACTGGATTTTTCTCGGGATGATGTAGTGAATGGCATCTATGACCAGATCAGTGCGGTCCTCAGAGAAGGGAACATTGACTACTTAAAGTGGGATTACAACCGGAATATTGCGGATGTGTATTCTGCAAGGACAGAAGATCAGGGGAAGGTCCTCTATGATTATGTGCTTGGCGTATACCGGTTCCTGGAACGTCTGCATACAGATTTTCCTGATCTGCTGATTGAAGGGTGCAGCGGTGGTGGTGGCCGGTTTGATGCCGGGATGCTTTACTATACACCACAGATTTGGTGCAGTGACAATACTGATGCGATTGACCGGCTGACGATTCAGTATGGAACATCCTTTGGGTACCCGGCATCTGCTATGGGAGCGCATGTATCTGCGGTTCCGAATGAGCAGAGCGGAAGAAGCACTCCTTTCGCGACACGGGGATATATTGCTATGTCTGGAACTTTTGGATATGAGCTGGATCCGGGAAAATTGTCCCAGGAGGAAAGGAGATCGGTTAGAGAGCAGATCTGTCTGAGGAATGAGCTGGCAGAATTGGTACATAGTGGTCACTACCTGCGGCTGACGAATCCGCTCAAGAGTCATGTTGCGGCATGGGGATTTCTTTCGAAAGATCAGAAAGAAGCGGTATTCTTTGCCGTCGTTCTGGACGTTCACTGTAATATGCCGATCAACTATGTAAGGCTAAGCGGACTAAAGAGTCATGCGCTTTATATCAATGAAAATGATGGAGTGAAGTATCCATCTGACGTATTGATGAATACCGGTCTGCCGCTGCCCCGCAGGAAAAATGATTATAATGCTTATTTTTGGCATTTAAGGATGGCGGAGGATGATCATAAATGAACTTATGTTGGGAGCAGGATAGCTGTACGATCTTCGTAAATCCGGGACTGGAGCGGGAGAAGGTAGAACCAGTAAATTCGGAAGAAGTCATAGTTGCTTTGGATATACCGGAGCCATCGAAGATTTTATGTGTCTATCAGCATAAGGAATGGTGGACAAGACCGTCATTTCCGGAGTCTTTGTCTGGAATTCCTAGGCGAACGCAGCTATTGCTGCTGAAATACGATGAGTATTATACGGCATTTCTTGCGATAACAGGAGAAGTTTCCCGTACAGATCTGGAAGGTCACGATGGCCGCCTGTACCTGCGTATTTCCACGAATACAGCATTTACTGAGGACCGGGAAATTCCAGTTATGACAGGAGCGCGAGGCTTAAATCCGTACGAATGCATTGCGAGAGCCGCCGAAACAGCGGTGAATCTTATTGGGCATCCGGAAATTCTGCGCAGATGCAAGCGCTATCCAGAGATTTTCAAGGGATTCGGCTGGTGCAGTTGGAATGCTTTCTATCAGGACGTCAGTGAGAAGCAGATTTTACAAAAGTTGGAGGAACTGCGCCGAAAACAAATTCCTGTCCGGTGGGTACTGATTGATGACGGATGGTCCGAGGCAGATTATCGGAGCAAAAAGCTGAGAGGATTTGATGCGGATCGTAAAAAGTTCCCCAATGGTCTCGGAGGTGTGGTCAGGGCGATCAAAGAAAAATATGGAATTCCTTATGTTGGGGTCTGGCATGCCACGATGGGATACTGGGAAGGTATAGAGGAACACTCCGAAGTCTTTGAAGAAGTGTGTCGGGATCTTCGAAAGTTGCCGGATGACAGATACGTAATTGAGGCAGGGAGAGAGAAGGCATTTGATTTTTATGATGCATGGCATGGGTATCTCAGAGCGGATTGCGGTGTCGATTTCGTAAAAGTAGATGGGCAGAGCAGCATTTCGGTTTTTTATCGGAACATGAAAAGCTACGGTGAGGCTTCTAATGAGATACAGAAAGGGCTGAATGCTTCTGCGGCACTGCATTTTGATAATACAATCATTAACTGTATGGGAATGGCTCCGGAAGATGTCTGGCACAGGGAAAGCAGTATGATCACAAGGACAAGTGATGATTTTGTCCCGGATGTGAAACATGGATTCCGGGAACATGCCATTCAGAATGCCTATTCAAGTCTTTGGGCAAGGCTGTTTTATACTGGCGACTGGGATATGTTTTTCTCGGAGCATGCCGAGAGCAGGCAGAATGGAATCCTCAGAGCTATCAGTGGTGGTCCGGTTTATGTCAGTGACAAGGCGGGCGCCTCCTCAAGGGAAGAAATTATGAAGCTGCTTCATGCGGATGGTTCGGTCCTTAAATGTGATGATGTAGGAGTTCCAACAGAGGATTGCCTTTTCCAGGACCCGGTTAAAGGGGACAAAGCTCTGAAGATATACAATCGCATTTGCGGCAAGGGAAGAAGAGGGGAGGATATCTGGTATATTGCAGCCTTTAATATCCGTACGGATGAAAAAGAGACGGGGCTGACTGTGTCTGTGACAGATATACCGGAACTAAAAGGGAAGGATTGGATTCTATACGATGAATCCAAGCAACTTGCCTTTTCCCTTTCAGAAAAGGCTCCTTACAGTAGAGTTCTTCAGCCAAATGAAGCAGTGATGCTGGAGATTCTGCCTACATCTGACTTGTCCTTGGCAGGTGTGGATGGGAAGTATCTCATGAGCGGCTGCGTGGAACAACTGGACTTAAGTGGAGAATCTACGGAATCAGTGTATAAGGTTTTGGATGAAGGAAAAATTGTAATCATCTCGGATCGAAACAAGCGACCCTATGTTACAGATATGTCTGGGAGAAAACAGGAGCTTATAGAGAGAAAACAAGAGGCGGAAACCGGGAAGTTTCGCGTCTATACGACAGATGCAGTCCAGGCAGGAACACTTATTAGAGTATCTGTCGATAGCAAGGTGCAATGCTCTTACAGTGGCAGGGGAGAGTCTGTATGAATGGATTTTTAGGCAGCGATAGTTTCCTGATGCAAGGCTTGAATTTCATGGCGAACCTGGTGATTGTAAATCTTTTGACAATCATCTGCTGCATCCCAATCTTTACGATTGGGGCGTCTCTATCTGGAATGCATTACATTATGCTGAAGCTGGTACGAAAGGAAGAGGGATATATCGTTCGAGCTTTTTTTCATGGGTTTCGGGAAAACTTCCGTCAGGCTACGGGAGAGTGGATGATTTGTCTGATTATTTTGGGAATTCTGTCTGCAGATGCATATCTGATTTTTTATTCAAAGGGAAGCTTTCCGACCTGGCTTACGTTTGCCATCACAGCACTGATTACCCTGGTATTCCTGCTTTTTCAGTGGGTGTTTCCGCTACAGATACACTTTGTTAATACAGTCCGAAGCACACTGAAAAATGCCATTCTTGTGGGATTAGCGAACTTTTGGCGGACTCTTCTCATGGCGCTTGTATGGTTGATCCCTATCTTTATCTTTTTGGTCGGCTCTATTCGGTTTTTACCCATTCTATTCATCTTTGGGCTTAGCCTTCCCGCCTGGCTGATGGCAAAACTCTACAGTCCGGTATTTGAAAAAATAGAAGAAAACATGGAAAGTTCAGAGAAGGAAACAGAGGGGATAGAGAACGTAAACGAAATACAAAAAAGGGATAAGGCTGAGGAATCGTATAGAAATTAATGGAAAAAGGTTGTGGGCGCCGGAATTATCCGAGCGCCCTTTACTTATCTTTAAAGAGATGGATAGCTGCTGGTAATGACCGTGTGAAGATGCTGCTCATAGTTGTGATGGTCCGGATGGATTTATCAAACGTGATGTCTGTCTTCTTATCGGATAAAATGAATATGCGTATAGGGAAAAGTGTTGAGGGCATTGGGGATTTTCGGCAGATCTATCAGATATCAGATCAGTGCGATATAATGGTCATGATTGATCAAATTCTAACTATTTTATTTGCAGAAGGAGTCGTATGAAGACCATCTTATTAAATGCAAGTCCCAGAAGAAATATGAACACGGCGCAGCTTTTAAAAGAGGCAGAGAAGGGCGCGAAGGCAGCCGGTGCGGAGACCGAATTTATCAACCTCTATGATTTAAATTTTGCCGGATGCAGAAGCTGCATGCTGTGCAAGAGAAAGGGGGCGGAACGGTGCCGCTGCTATTGGAAAGATGATCTGTCCCCGGTCATTGAAAAGATTTTTGCGGCAGATGCGGTCTGCATTGGAACGCCGATCTATCTGGGGCGCCCGACGAGTCAGTATTTTGCTTTGATGGAACGGCTGCATTTTTGCGCCCTGTCCTATGATGATTACAGCAATTATTTTAAGGGCAGCGTGAAAGTGGGCTTTTTTGTGACAATGAACGCGCCAAAAGAAATCTATGACAGGATGTATCAGGGCACGATAGAAGGATACGCGGACGAACTGAAGATGCTAAATGGCGATGTTACCATCTATCCATCCTGCGATACCCTGCAGGTGGCAGATTATTCCAAGTTCAATATGGCAAGCTTTGATGAAGCCGCGAAGAAGAAAGCCCATGAGGAACTCTTTTCACAGGATCTGCAGCATGCCTATGAAATTGGAATGAGATTGAGCCGGTGAGTGGGTCTGACTGAAAGAAAGAGGCAAGTGGGAATGACGATAGAAGAAAAAGGCAGACAGATTATCAAAGATATTGTAGCTGAAAAAGGGAATAATCCTGTCAAAATTTTCAAAAATATCGCGAAAAAAGAGTATATCAGTATGCATGGACCGGAGCATCATGTCCTGGATGGTGCCAGCATACTTGTCGCCTTTCATCATGCCGGAGGGGATATTTGCCTTAAGAAGAATCTGGAAAAACTGATGGACCAGGGACTGAGGATGCCGGGAGCGATGTGCGGACTTTGGGGCGTATGCGGCGCAATTACATCGGTTGGCGCCGCCCTGTCTATCATCGACGGGACGGGTCCCCTGTCGGACGATGGCACCTGGGGCGAGCATATGTCCTATACCTCTCAGACAATCGCAGAATTAGGACGGATCAACGGTCCCCGATGCTGCAAGCGGGATGCCATGATTGCCCTTAAGCATGGCGTAGAATATATCAATGCTCATTATGACGTACATTTGGACTATGAAAATGAGCCCTGTGAGTTTTCCGAACTGAATCAACAATGCATCAGGGAAAGATGTCCGTTTTTTAATAAAAGGTAAAACTGTTTTCGGTCGGCTTGGCAGAAGATCGGATTAATCAGCGGAAGCTGACTTACAAAGAGGCGCCGATAACATGTTCTTGGAAATAAGGAAGGGAGAAAGGCCGTTATGGAAAATAAGACAATCATGCAGTTTTTTGAATGGTACCTGCCGGCAGATGGGCTGCACTGGAAACGGGCAGCGGCACAGGCAAAAGAGCTGAAGCAAGCTGGAATCAATGCTGTATGGCTGCCGCCCGCCTACAAGGGGGCAGGAGGACAAAAATCTGTGGGCTATGATGTCTATGATCTTTACGATCTGGGAGAATTTGATCAGAAGGGGTCCGTAGGCGTCAAGTACGGCACCCGGAAGGAGTACCTGGCGGCTGTCAGCGCGCTTCAAAAGGAGGGCATTGAGGTCCTGGCGGATACGGTGCTGAACCAGATGATGGGGGCGGACGGGACCGAGAAGGTGCAGGCTGTCAATACAGCAGAAGGCAACCGCGAGGAGATGATTTCGGGAAGCTGCGAGATTGAGGCTTGGACTAAGTTTGATTTTCCGGGACGGAAGGGAAAATATTCTCCGCACCAGTGGAGCGCGCAGAACTTTTCCGGGACGGATTACGACCAGGCGACCGGGAACAAGGGCGTCTACCTCTTTGATGGGAAGAAGTGGAACCGGGAAACCGATTCGGAAAATGTCAATTTTGACTATCTGATGGGCGTGGATCTGGATATGGAAAATGAGGATACCATACGTGCCCTGACAGAATGGGGAAAATGGTATTTTCAGACGGTAGGTCCGGATGGTCTCAGGCTCGATGCGGTCAAGCATATCGGTTTCCGCTTTTACCGGGAGTGGCTGAAAACGATGCGGCAGGAAGTGGGACGGGACTTCTTTGCCGTCGGGGAGTACTGGAGCGGGGAACTCCAAAAGCTGCTCCACTACCTGGACGTCGTGGTAGAAGGGGCGCCGGAAAATGGGGACAGCTCCGCTCCGGTAGAGGACCAGAAAGCAGAGGGGACGCCGCTGTCCCTCTTTGATGTGCCGCTTCATTACGCCTTCCAGACTGCGTCCCAGGGCAGCGGGGACTTTGACATGGGATCGATCTTTAACGGCTCCCTGGTGCAGGTAAGACCTGAGTGCGCTGTGACCTTTGTGGATAATCACGACACCCAGCCGGGCCAGTCGCTGCAAAGTTTTGTACAGCCCTGGTTTAAGCCGATCGCCTATGCTCTGATTCTTCTGAGAAAAGAAGGTACCCCCTGCGTCTTTTACGGGGATTATTATGGGATTCCGCATGACAACATTGCACCCGCGATGTATCTGAAGCAGCTTTTGGCAATCCGTGCCTCTTATGCCTACGGAGAGCAGAAGGATTACTTTGATGACCGCTCAATCGTCGGTTTTACCCGGTCAGGGGATTCCGAACATGAACATTCGGGGCTGGCTCTTCTGGTGACGGACCGGGACGCTGGCAGCAAATATATGGAACTTGATCCATCAAAGGCGGGGCAGCGTTTCTATGACGCCCTCGGACATTTTGATGACCCGGTGGTCCTCGATGAAAAGGGTGGGGCTGAGTTTGCCGTAACCGGAGGTTCCCTCGCCGTCTGGGTGGATGAAGAGGCATATCGGAAGGTGAGGATGATATAAGGCTGGAGAAGGGCAGATCCGGCCAGATGGGCAGTGAAACAATCTTGTTGAATAAAAGCCTTTGCCTTATAAGAAAATTGACCAGATTTACCAGTCTGTTGTCTAGTGGGTTGTCTAACTTGTTTCTTCTGTCTAGGCAAACAAGGGTTCAGAAGAATTACCGAAATTTTTAAGCCAAGAAATTTATAGTCTACTATTTTATTATTTTCTATTCCGATATAGTCCGTCTTCTCTGCGGTTTTAATTATTTTCACAAGTCTTTTGGTGCTTACTCCAAGTCAGATACCAAAACGGCAGTGTCGCATAAATTCAATTGCTGCAACTCTACGAATCTATGTGTCAGTATCAGCTTTCTTTTTTCATACTTGAACGTATAATAAGATCTCCTACGTATGCGGTTTTTGAAGGTGTTGCGCCTGGGTCACGAAGGATATGCAAGAGATGCCGTATAGCTTGCCGGCCAATAGCAGCACGGTTGACTCGAATAGTAGTGAGCGGCGGTGAGCTGACGGCAGCAAAAGGCACGTCATCAAAACCAATGATGGCGACGTCCTCCGGAATCTTGTATCCGTTGTCATGCAATGCTCTCATGGCTCCGATCGCAATGGTATCGTTATCCACAAAAAAACACTCGGGAAGCTTGTGCCTGGGAGAATCTTTCAACTGCTTATTCAGATCCTCATAAGATTCTAATGTGGTAGGACCAACTGTGTAGATATTATCTGCTCCAAACTCAAATCCTAGTAGAGCAGCATATTTGTTCCAAGCTTCAGCTCTGGCCACAAGATTTTCGGAATAGTATGAGCTCTTTATGTATCCTACAGAATGATATCCGCATGCCTTGCAGTACTTTAATGCAGTATATACATTTTCGGCGTTGTCAATGCCTACACAGGAGTAATTGGTTCCCGGCATCATGTTGTCGACAACAACGAAGGGAACTGGAATCATACGAAGATCCGCATACATGGAAGGCTGAAGTTCTGAGGCTATAATGATAGCACCGCAGATATCGGAAAAGTCTATTTCCTTTAAAGCTGTAGATACCAAGTCTTTCACTTGTACAATAATCATTTTATAGCCATTTTTCTTAGAATATTCAATCATTGCATCAACGATGGCCGATATAAAGCCTTCGTTTTCTTCTACAAAAACACCACGGCTAACATATTTTAAACAGAGAATTGTCCGTGAGTGGCTTCGAACTCTTTGTGAGGGAACATACTCCATATCTTCAATTATTTTTTTTATAGTGTTACGTGTTTTATCACTGACTCCCTTTTTGTCATTTAGAACAATGGAGACTGCAGCAGGAGAAACGCCTGCTAGTTTTGCAATATCACGTATTGTCATGAGGTAAACCTCCAGTACACAATATAGTTAAGTCGGTATTTAGTTGTTTGACTAATGAAATTGTATCCTCAAAAAGGATTAAATTCAAGCGAAAAGCTATTTGTTTATTTTTGTTTTAGTAAGCCTGATTGATTAAAACTAGGGGCTATAAAGAAATGAGCATCAGGCTTAGGTGGGGCTGCAATCATTAAAACTTTATACAATAGTTTTAAAATAGGGAATATAAGAACTTTGACCGCTGCATGTGAGAAATAACCAAACGACATAACTAAACAATGTATAAATGGTAAATAGTAAACAAATAAGGTTGACGTCACACTAAAATAAGCCTACTATTTTAACTAATGAATCGGCCGATTGATAACATGAGTTTAGTAAAGCTTGCTCCTAAGAAAAGTATATTGCCTTAGAGAGGAGAAAAGGAGAGGTTTATGAAGTTAAAAAAACTGCTTGCAATTGCGTTATCAGCAATAATGACAGTCGGGCTTGTTGCCTGTGGTGGAGCATCAACATCACCTTCTTCAGATAAAGTATCTTCTTCGGTGAGTGCGCAGTCTACTGCTGTAGATACGTCAGGAGAGAAGGCAAATTCTGATAATCCATTGGCAGGAAAAAAAGTGGCATATGTTATGCTTCTTCCATCTGCCACAATTTTTCAGATGTGGAAGGATTCCTGTGACGCCCTTTGTAAAAAAATGGGTGTAGGTTTTGACTTTTTCTTCTGTGATGGAGACTTTAATAAGTGGCAGGATACGATTAATACTTGTGCCCAGGCGGGATATGATGGGATTTTAGCAAGCCATGGTAACCAGGATGGATCCTATGAGTTTCTTAGCCAGGTTCATGAGCAGTATCCGAATATGAGTATAGTTACTTTTGATACTCAGTTTTATAGCGGTGGTGAGTATAAGAAAATTGATGGCGTTACGCAGATGTTCCAACAAGATAGCTCTCTTGTAACAGTTCTTCTTGACAAAATGATCGCCGATAAAAAGGCAAAAGGTGAAGACGGTCCGGTTAGGCTGATTAAGGTTTGGAGAGGTCCGAACTATAACAGCCCATTCGACAGGCGAGAAGCTGGTTGGAAAGAATATGAGAAAGCAGGAAAAATCAAGACCGTCGGAGAAGTCCAACCACTTGAAGACTCTGTAGACTCTGCAAATACTGTAACCGCAGCTTATTTACAGACAGTTGATCGTGCGGATGTTGATGGAATCATCTCGTATTATGACCTTTATGGTCAGGGCGTTTATAACGCAATTATGGAAAACGCTAACATGAATGGCACTAATGGTGATCCATTGCCAATGGCTTCTGTAGACATTGATAACGTAGATGTCACAAACATGCAGACTCATCCGGAAATTTGGACAGCAGCGGGAACAACAGACTGGACTCTCAATGGGGAGATTGCAATGCGCATTCTCTTTTTAGAGATGGCTGATGATTATGCAGATATCTATAATCCGGCAGATGGAACTAAAGGCGGAGATGTGGTTGAAGTTCCGGGCTCTGCTATTGAGGCTTCTAAGCTTAAAGATGACTCTACGGTTGAGAACTTAAATGCAGTCGCTGGAGAGACCTACGGAAATTTTGATTATTTATCCGAGACAGACTGGATGCCTAAAGATTTACTCCATTGAATTGAAGGCAGACCAGATGAAAGGCGCCGGATCTCTACGGCGCCTTTCATCTATAATCTTTGACAGGAAAGAGAGCGATTATGGAAAAAATAACACTGGAAACGAAAAATGTTTCAATTGAATTTCCTGGCGTAAAGGCTCTGGATAATGTTAATTTTTCAGTATCTACGGGGGAAATCAGAGCCGTTGTGGGGGCGAATGGAGCAGGCAAATCCACGTTAATGAAGGTCCTTGCAGGAGCAAATCCTACTTACACTGGGGACGTGCTTCTCAACGGAGAAAAGAAAGAAATCCGTACTCCGGTAGATGCAAAAAAATTGGGGATTCAGATTGTATATCAGGAAGTGGATACGGCCTTGGTTCCTAATCTCTCCGTTGCTGAAAACATCATGATTAATGAGCTTGTTTTGAGTAGAGGGGTTAAAATGCCCTGGCGCAAGGTTCGTGCGGAAGCCAAGGCAGCTTTGGATCGATTGAATATTACAGGAATCAATATAAAAACACTGGTGCAGGATCTCACTTTGGCACAAAAGCAAATGGTACTGATTGCTAGAGCGATCCGAATGGATTGCAATTTCCTTATTTTAGATGAGCCTACAGCCCCGTTGTCTACATCTGAAACAGAAGAATTATTCACAATCGTAAATAGACTTAGGGAAACTGAAAACATAGCGATTATTTTTATTTCTCATCGGCTAGATGAGATACTTAGGATTTGTAAAAATTACACCGTTATGAGGAATGGTCGAATTGTTGAGAATAAGCCTATTACAAAGGATACAACAACAAATATGATCGTAGAGAAAATGCTTGGGCGATCATTTGAAGAAAATTTCCCGAAGGAATCCTGTGAGATAGGTGAAGATATTCTTGATGTACAACATCTTTTTGGGGCTGATGGAAAAATAAATGATGTTTCTCTACATGTTCGCAGAGGTGAAATTGTAGGTATAGCTGGTCTGGTGGGTGCTGGGAAATCAGAATTATTGAAGACTATATTTGGAGCTTATAAGAAGACGGGAGGAAAGATTATTCTTAACGGAAAAGAACTAACCATCAGAAACCCTTCAAAGGCAGTAAAGGAAGGGATTGCATTGGTACCAGAGGAGAGGCGCAAAGAAGGTGTTTTAGTTCATGAGAATGTATCGTTTAACTTGTCTGCCGCTAGTCTTGACAACTTTTGTACAGCATCTTTCATTAACAGACGAAAAGTTAAAGAAAATGCGGAGCGGTATGTAAAAGATCTAGAAATTAAGACTCCATCGGTGAGGCAAAAAGTTGCAAATCTGTCTGGTGGTAACCAACAAAAGGTTGCTGTAGGGAAATGGTTGGCGGCTGACTGTGAGATATACATGTTTGATGAGCCGACCAAAGGTGTAGATGTAGGTGCTAAGCAGGATATTTTCAGATTGATTAACAATATTGCAAAGCAGGGAAAAGGCGTAATCTATGCATCCTGTGAAAATTCTGAGCTTTTATCACTGACCGACAGAATATATGTTATGTACAGTGGAGGGATTGTTGCTGAACTGGAGACGAGTGAGGCAGCCGATGACCGCATTATGAACTTTTCGGTAGGAGGAAAAGAAATGCCGGAAGGATCTAAATAATATATTGGAAGATATTGGAGGAAGCAAGCAATATGAACGCAAAATCTGCAATAACAAAAAAAGATTTTAGAATAGGGAAATTTTTGATTAGTTGGGCGGCTGTGATTGCTCTTGTTCTCTGCTTCATTGCCTTCTCGGTTATTAGCGGGGCATCTTTTGCATCCAGCAGCAATATGATCAATATTTTGAGAGCGATGGCAATTAATACGGTATTCGGCATTGCAGCTACAGTAACCATGGCACCTGACGGATTCGATATGTCAGCGGCTACACTGGCTAGTTGTTCGGCTTATGCATTCGTATCTGCCTACCTTTGGTTCGGATTCAGTACATTGGGGTCTGTACTTTTCTGTATTATCGTTACGCTTGTTATGTATCAGCTGACGATGTTTCTGATCCTTGTCTGCAAGATTCCGGATATGCTGGCAACATGTGCTCTCATGTTTGTACACCAGGGACTTGGTCAGTGGTATATCGGCGGAGGGGCTGTATCGACAGGTATGAAGACCTCTTGGGGAACTGCACCAGCAAGAACTCAGCTTGGTCCCAGTTTTTCTGCGATTGGACGTGCTCCATGGATTATCATTATCATGTTTATATGTGTATTCGCCGCACATGTCTTTCTAACATATACAAAACATGGAAGATTTCTTTACGCAATGGGTGGCAATAAACAGGCTGCGAAGCTTTCTGGCATTGATGTGAAGAAATATCGTTATGTAGCAGGTATGATTACAGCTGTATTTATTGCTATAGGCGGTATTTTGGTAGCTTCCCGCGGAAGCTCTGCTCAAGTTATGTGCTGTGATAATTATCTGATGCCATCTCTTGCAGCTGTTTTCGTAGGTAGAACAGTCGGTGGGGCTGAGAAGGTTAATCCGATCGGCACTCTGGTTGGTTCTGCATTGGTATCTACACTGGAAAATGGACTGACTATTCTGGCCGTTCCATACTATGTGCTTCCTGCAGTTAAAGGAGCTGTTCTAGCTCTGGCTCTGATTGCGGCATATGCATCTAAGAAAGAAGATTAACAGGAGAATTTTAAAATGACTGATTTTTCTAAATATTTTTTAATGATTGATGAGTCTGATCCGGCTGGCACAGAGAAGGTTGTCATTGAGTACACCCTTTTTAAGACAAGAGGTAAGATTAATTGGGATGAAGCCAGTATGAAGGCAAAAATTCCGGAAGAGCATGGGAATCTTAATCATGTGTGCCGTGTAACAGATGACAAGGGACACAGTATCTATATTAAGCAGGCGGGCCTTGCAACCAGAATCTCTGCAGATATGACTGCATCCTTGGATCGTAATCGACAGGAATCAGAAATTCTGCAATTAGAAGAGAAGATGGCGCCTGGAATGGTTCCTCATATATTCTTTTATGATATGACCATGAGTGCATGCGGAATGGAAGACTGCAGTGACTTTGAAGTAATGCGTGATGCTATGCTTGATCATAAAATTTTCCCAAAATTTGCAGATGATATTTCTACTTTCATGGTGAAGACGCTCCTCTTATCTAGTGACATAGTTATGGATCACAAGGAAAAGAAAGAGCTCACACGTAAGTTTATTACTCCTGATCTGGATGATATCACGGAAAAGCTGGTTCTGATGGAGCCATATTTAGGTGCAGATAGAAATAATATCTTTGAGCCAAATCGTGCATTTATTCAGAAAGAACTTTACGGAGATGAAAAACTTCATTTTGAGGTGGCCAAACTGAAATTTAACTTCATGACTAATGCACAGGCCCTTTTACATGGAGACTTACATACCGGTTCTGTTTTTATTAGAGAAGACGCCACAAAGATTTTCGACTGTGAGTTTGGTACATTTGCTCCTATGGGTTATGACATTGGAAACGTTGTTGCAAATATGATTTTTGCATACGATAATGGCCTTTCCTCCGATGATGAGGTATTTTGTAAATGGTGCTTGGAGACTGTGCGGGATACCATAGATCTCTTTATTGAGAAATTCAATAAATTATATGACGAAGCAGTTACTGAGCCAATGGCAAAGGTAGCTGGATTTAAAGAATATTATCTGAACTCTATTCTAAATGACACAGCCGGATATGCGGGAACGGAGTTGCACAGACGTACAGTTGGTATGGCAAATGTAGTGGATGTAACAAGTATTAAGGAGGAGAAAAAGCGACTTTTGGCAGAGAGAATCAACGTCTTTGCCGGTAAGGAATTTATTCTTAACCAGACAAAATTCCGTTGCGGGGAAGACTTTGTTAATGCTGTAGTCAATGCAAAAGAGAAGGCTTTAGCAACGCTGTAAATAAGGGTGGAAAACTCTAGAAGATAGGAGGCTATTTGTTATGAATACATTAGATGAGTTTTTTGAAAAAGTAATTACCGTAAAGTGGGGGCCTGATAAAAAGAGTGTGGATATTATCGATCAAACTCTATTGCCTAATACAATTAAAAGGATTCAGATAAAGACCGCTGAAGAGATGTATGAGGCAATCAAGAAACTGAGAGTGAGGGGGGCCCCGGCAATTGGAGTATTAGCGGCCTACGGTATAGCTGTTTTAGCCAATGCTCTTCCAAACAGCGATTTTGATACCTTCTATTCTGCTTTCAAAAAAAACAAAGATTATTTGGCAAGTTCCAGACCGACTGCGGTTAATCTTTTCTGGGCGCTAAACCGAATGGATGATACGGTAAAGAAGAATAAAGAAAAATCCGTATCAGAGATAAAGGGGATTCTCTACAAAGAGGCAGAGGCTATTCGTGAAGAAGATGTGCAGATTAGCCGTAGTATAGGTGAGATAGGTTTTGATATTCTAAAAAATCTGAAAGAAACTGGTAGAGAACTAGGAATTATGACTCACTGTAATGCCGGTACATTGGCTACAGCCAAATATGGAACTGCTACAGCGCCTATGTATATTGCCCTGGAACATGGATGGAAAGGAGCGGATATGCATGTATTCTGTGATGAGACGCGACCTTTGCTGCAAGGAGCAAGATTAACTTCTTTTGAACTATCTAATTCTGGAATAACAACATCCGTTCAGTGTGATAATATGGCATCTATTCTTATGAAGTCGGGAAAGGTTAAAGTGATCTTTGTGGGATGCGATCGAGTATCGGCTAATGGAGATGCTGCAAATAAGGTCGGAACTAGTGGATTGGCTATTATTGCTAAGTATTACGGCATCCCTTTTTATGTTTGTGCGCCTAGTTCTACCATTGATATGAAAACAGCCACGGGTGATGATATCCCGATTGAGATGCGTGACCCAAATGAAATTAAATCTATGTGGTATTCAGAGCCAATGGCGCCAGAGGGAGTAGATGCCTCTTTTAATCCTGCATTCGATGTGACAAATCATGAATTGATTACAGGTATCATTACAGAGAAGGGACTTTGCCACGCACCCTACGATAAGGCGTTCAAAGATCTAGGACTTGAGTGAGCTGGAGGGATCATGAGCGGCGAAATGAGAATTTATCCAAGCGATAAAGAAGCAAAAGAACAGATCCTAGAAGTTGGTCGAAGAATGTACAAGCGAGGATTTGTAGCATCTAATGATGGGAACATCAGCTGTAAAGTATCTGATGATAGTTTTTGGACTACTCCCACAGGTGTTAGCAAGGGGTATATGGCTGAGGAGATGCTGGTAAAAATGAACCTTAAGGGAGAGGTTTTGGAAGGAACATATAAGCCATCCAGTGAGGTGAAAATGCACATGCGTGTATATAAAGAGGATGATGCTGTGCAGGCGGTCGTTCATTCTCATGCTAAATATGCCACACTCTTTGCGATTGCAAATAAACCCATTGAAAGCAGGATTTTGGCAGAAGGCGTTGTACAGTTGGGGGTAGTGCCCTGTGCTAAAACGGTAATACCTGGAACTACCGATGTGCCGGATTCTATTGCACCATATGTCAAAGAGTACAATGCCGTACTATTGGGGAATCATGGCGTACTTACTTGGAGCAGCTGCGGCCTGATGGATGCGTATATGAGAATGGAATCTTTGGAATACTTTGCAGAGATGGTATTGAAGGCAAAGCTGTTTTTTGGTAATGATGTAAATCAATATACTGATGAACAAATTGAGCAGCTAATAGAGATAAGAAGAAAATTAGGAATTAACAGAGGTGGTAGACCTCAGTGATAGGGTAGAGGCTGTCGCAGGGAACTGCGGCAGTTTTTGATAGAGGAGGAGCTTATGTTAAAAGGAATTCCCGACTTGATTTCACCGGAATTATTAAAGGTGCTGCATGAGATGGGGCATGGTGACCGAATTGTTATCGGTGACTGCAATTTTCCGGCAAAATCTATAGCAGATAGTAAAAATCATATCAACATTCGTTGTGATGGACATCGTGCAACAGATCTTTTAGATAGCATATTGGAGATTTTTCCTTTAGATAGTTTTATTGAGAAGCCGATCCTGATTATGGATAAACCAAAAGAACAACAGGATCTTAAGACTCCAGTATGGAAGGAGTTTGAGGATATTATCGCCAAGCATGATGGACGCGGAAAGAATGCAGTAGCTTTTATTGACCGTTTTAAATTTTATGATGCGGCAAAGGATGCTTATGCAGTGATCTCGACAACCGAACGGGCTTATTATGCATGCATTATTATCCAGAAAGGATGCCTTTGATGAAGAAAATTATTAATGCACCGGAAAATTATACGAACGATATGCTGCGTGGAATCTATGCAGCAAACAGTATGGTTAAATGCACTGCGGATGACCTGCGCTGCTACTGCATTGCGGAGAAGAAGCCGGATAAGGTAGCAATTATTACCGGCGGGGGAACCGGTCATCTGCCTCTCTTTTTAGGCTATGTAGGAGATGGTCTGCTGGACGGCTGCGGTGTTGGTGATGTCTTTCAGTCTCCCTCGGCAGAGCAGATCTACAATGTCGCAAAGGAAGTGGAGAGTGGGAAGGGAATCTTGTTCCTCTATGGAAACTATACCGGCGATATTATGAATTTTGATATGGCAGCTGAGATGCTGGAAATGGATGACATTGAAACTAAGAGCATTGTAGGTGCTGACGATGTCTATTCCAATGCCAATCCGGATGCCAGACGAGGAGTGGCGGGTATCTTCTTTATGTATAAATGTGCGGGGGCGAAGGCGGCTAATGGAGGAAGCCTGGAAGAAGTGCTTGAAGCCGCGCAGAAGGCAAAGGATCAGACCAGGACTGTTGGATTTGCTCTTACTCCCTGCATTATCCCGGAGGTGGGACATCCCAATTTCACGTTGGAAGATGACGAGATGGCTATGGGAATGGGAATCCATGGAGAGCCCGGTGTATGGAAGGGACCCCTAAAGACGGCGGATGAATTGGCGAAAGAATCTCTGGAAACTATTTTAAAGGATATGCCGGTCGCGGAAGGCGAAGAGGTTTGTGTACTCATTAATGGACTTGGCGCGACAAGTATGGAAGAATTATATATTTTACTGGACAGTGTTCTTCGCAGACTGGATGAGAAAAAAATCCGGGTATACAGGACTTTTGTTGGGGAATATGCAACGAGTATGGAGATGGCAGGAGCATCTCTTAGTATCTGCCGGATGGCTGATGATGAGATGAAGGCACAGATTGATCTGCCGGTACATACGCCGTTTTATACGCAGGTTTAAGGAGGCTTGCCATGTCAGTAGAGAAGATTACCTTGGAAAATATTGACCAACTGTTTGAAGCGGTGGCAGCACTTTTTGCCGAGAAGAAAGATGAACTTTGCGAGATGGATGCCCGGATGGGAGACGGAGATCTGGGGCTTACAATGAATAAGGGCTATGGGGCACTGCCGCAGCTGATCCGTGAAAATAAAGATATGGACAGCATTGGAAAGACGCTGATGAAGGCTGGTATGAAGATGGCTGGTCTTGTACCTTCAACCATGGGAACGCTAATGGCAAGCGGGATCATGGCAGGAGGAAAAGCGCTGAATAAGGTGACGGAGATTGGCCCGGCTGAGCTGTCGGCGTTTATTCAGGCTTTTTCAGACGGCTTACAGAAACGTGGCAAATGCCGGGCGGGAGATCGGACCATCTATGACGCCCTGCTTCCTGCGGCAAAGGCAGCGAAAGAAGCAGAAAATGGGACCCTGGCAGATGTGGTTACAGCGGCTCTGTCCGGTGCGGAAGCCGGTGTAGAGGCTACAAAAGATATGGTCCCCAAATATGGAAAAGCGGCGGTTTTTGCGGCTAAGGCAAGGGGAACTGCTGATCAGGGCGCTGTCGCCGGCAAGTATGTGCTGGAGGGGATGAAGAATTACATTTTGCAGTAAGGCTCTATCGGAACTATTTTGAACCTGTTATGGAAAACTATGCGCTGAATCGTTTCCTCTTTTGATTCCAGGCGTAAATGATTGATCTGGGACTCAGGGAAGGCTGAAGAAAGGGCTTTCCTTGAGTCCTTTTGTATAGGATTTTTGAAAAATCGTGCAGCCGCCGGTATAAAAAATGAAAAATATCTATGTTATAATAAGCAGCAAATTAAGAGTTGAGGTAGAACGATGTATAAATTTATTTCCTGGAATATCGATTCCCTTAACGCGGCTCTGACGTCTGATTCTGCCAGGGCGCAGCTTTCAAGGGATGTCTTAAAGAAAATTGCGGACCAGGGGGCGGATGTGGTTGCCATTCAGGAAACCAAACTGCCGGCAACCGGTCCCTCTGCCAAGCACAAGGAGCTGCTGACGGACTTCTTTCCGGCTTATCAGCAGGTCTGGGTCAGTTCCGTGCCGCCTGCCAGAAAAGGCTATGCGGGGACAATGATCCTTTATAAAAAGGAATTGTCGGCTGAAGCGGTTATGCCGAGGATTGATGCTCCGGATCCCATGGATGATGAGGGGCGGCTTCTGACCCTGGAATTTGCTGACTTTTACTTTGTAAATGTCTATACGCCTAATGCCGGAGATGGCTTAAGAAGACTGGCAGAACGGCAGCAGTGGGACCTTCAATATACGGAATACCTGTCCCGGTTGGATCAGAAAAAGCCGGTCATCGCCTGCGGAGATTTTAATGTGGCGCATGAAGAGATTGATCTTGCCCATCCGGAGAGCAATCACAGATCCCCCGGTTTTACCGATGAGGAGCGGGAGGGATTTACCAACCTTCTGGGCCATGGCTTTACCGATTCCTTCCGCCATTTGCACGGACCGGTTGAGGGCGTCTATTCCTGGTGGGCGCAGCGAATTAAGACCAGTAAAATCAATAACTCAGGATGGAGGATCGATTATTTTCTGGTGAGCAATCGAATCAAAGACCGGATTGTGGAATCCGGGATGATGGATTCCGGTGAGAGGCAGGACCATACCCCGATTCTGCTGACCATGGACTTGTAAAGTAAGGGGGGTAAGATCCTGACTGGCTGTCAGGTCTTCTGTTACCCACAATCTTATTGTAGGAGGAGAGTTGAGATGTTTGGGTTTATGTCTGATGCAGATATCAATGCCGGTTATGAGGAGTGGAAGAAAAATGAGGGGGCCCTTTTAGTCGATGTGAGAGAGCCGGACGAGTACCGGGAAGGTCATCTGCCCGGCAGCGTCAACATCCCCCTTGGAATTGCGGCGGTTAAAATTGCTGATTATGCGAAGTCAGCTGATCAGCCGATCTTTGTCTATTGTCTAAGTGGGGGAAGAAGCGGTCAGGCATGTGAGGGTTTAAAGAAAGTCGGCTATAGCAGGGTCAAAAATATAGGCGGAATTATGGATTATAGGGGAAAGTTGGAGAAGTAGCTGATCTTCCGGAGGAATATAACAGGCCCTGTCGGCTTTTTACAAGATTTTTACCACCGGCGGATTTCAGATTTTACAGGAAGCCCATACTATAAAGGGTGTCATCGTAAGATCAATTGAATGAAGCTAGGGAGGTTTGAGTATGAAGAGGTTTGCAGTAAAGCTGGCGGCGGTTGGTATGGCAGCACTGATGATCACTTCAGGAACGGCGGACTGCGGCAGCGTAAAAGAAGCCAACGCAGCTGTTTTAACAAAGGTGTCAGAAAAGCAGACGGTAAAAGCTGAGAGCGGTCAAAGTGGTGTGCCGAAATATGTGTTCCTTTTTATTGGAGACGGAATGTCCTACCCACAGATAGAGAGTACAAATTACTATCTGTCTGCACTGGAAAAGGGCAGCAGTATGGGAAATAAGGAAGAGGGAAGTATCCTGTCAAAGGATAAGGATGCTCTGCCATTCATGAATTTTCCCGTAATAGGCAGTACGCAGACCTACGACAGCACGTCCTTCTGCCCTGATTCCGCTTCCACGGCGACAGCAATTTCAACCGGTCATAAGACGTACAGCGGGACGATCAATATGGATGAGACCGCTACGAAAAAGTATGAAACGATCACGGAGAAGCTCAAAGACCAGCTGGGATACAAGATCGGAGTTATTTCAAGTGTAAACCTGAATCATGCAACACCGGCAGCCTTTTACTGCCATCAGCCAAGCCGGTCTGAGTATTACGAGATCGGCAAGGAGCTGATAGAAAGTGATTTTGATTACTTTGCCGGAGGCGGCTTATTAAAACCAACCGGTGAAGACAAAAATCAGGCGGATCTGTACGAACTGGCGGACAAGGCAGGCTACACGGTGGTTAAGAGCCAGGAAGAAGCCGATAAGGTGACGGCAAAGACCGGAAAAACGATTCTGATTGACGAGCATCTGGCAGATGAAGATGCGATGGCATACGAGATTGACCGAAAGGAAGGTCAGTGGGCGCTTTCAGATTATGTGGAAAAGGGAATTGACTGTCTGTACGAAGGAAATGATAAGGGTTTCTTCATGATGGTGGAGGGAGGCAAGATTGACTGGGCCTGCCATGCAAATGACGCTGCCACCACGATGGCAGATACCAAGGCTCTGTCAGATTCGGTTGATGAGGCCATTGCGTTCTATGAGGAGCATCCTAAGGAAACGCTTATCCTGGTGACCGGTGATCATGAGACCGGCGGACTTACCATCGGGTATGCCGGAACCAATTATGACACTTTCCTGCAGAATCTGGACAATCAGAAGATCAGCTTTAAGGCCTTTGACGATAACTATGTGAAGAGCTACAAGGAGGAAAAGACCAGCTTTGAAGCGGTTATGCAGGATATAACAAAGTTATTCGGGCTGATTCCGGAATCAGCGACGTCGGAAGCGGCAGAAGACGGGGTGGCTGCAGACAGCGCTGATCAGCACCCGACAGGCGTTACTTCAGGGAATCTGGTGCTGACTGACTATGAATTAAACAAATTGAAGGCAGCGTATGCAAAGACAATGGCCGGCAGCAGCGAGGAGGAGTTGAGCCAGGAAGAGTATGTCTTATATGGCAGCTATGAGCCGCTGACTGTCACGATTACCCATATCCTTAATAACAAATCAGGAATCAGCTTCTCCAGCTACAGCCATACAGGTCTTCCTGTAGCGGTGTGTGCAATGGGAAACGGAGAAAATAAATTTGCAGGATTCTACGACAATACAGAGGTCTATGGCAAGATGGCGGAAGTCCTGGGAGTTAAGTAAGAGATGCAGGGTGAAAAAAGGAATATTTTTGCAAAGCTTTGGGGGTCCCAGCCTGCAGGCCGGGGCTCTCTTCTTGCCGGGATTGTTCTGGTAATCGTACTCCTGCTGCTGCCCACCGGGTATGAAGATGCCGTCATCTATCAGGGAACAGATAAGGTAAAAGCTAAGGTAGTGGCCACGGACAATTCTTCTATCCGCGAGACAGGGCTGATCCGGACTGGAGAACAGACCTGTACGGTGGAGATCCAGGGCGGCACCTATAAGGGACAGCAGGCACAGGCCACCAACCTCCTGACAGGAAGCCTGTCGCAGGACAAAGAATTCCAGGCAGGGGATGCGGCGATGGTTGTCGTCAGCCATGCAGACGGAAAGATTACATCCGTGACTATGATTGATCATTATCGTATCCAGTGGGAAGTGCTGCTGTTGCTGGCATTCACGGCGCTTTTGGTTCTATTTGCAGGGTCGGCAGGCTTTCGGGCCTTGTTGTCCTTCTTTATTACGGTTCTATGCATCTGGAAGATTTTGATTCCGTTCTGTCTGAGGGGAGGAGACGCCATCCTCTGCGGGCTGGGTATTGTAACCGTCCTTACCGTCATTATTATAGTTTTTGTGTATGGAATAGAGAAACGGAGCTTGGTCGCCGTGGCGGGGAGTATGCTGGGTGTGATTACCGCCTGCGTCCTGGGGGTGCTTTTTACATCCGCGCTGAAGATTCACGGGGCAATTATGACAGACAGCGAATCGTTACTGTATTCCGGCTACCAGGATCTGAACCTGACCAGAATCTTTATGGCCAGTATCTTTATCGGAGCATCGGGCGCTATGATGGATCTGACAGTGGATATCACCAGCGGGATCAGTGAGGTGGTCAGAAAAAAGCCCGGCATCGGCAGATGGGAAGCAGTCGGAAGCGGAATCCGGATCGGTCAGGCTGCCATGGGTACCATGACAACCACTCTGCTGCTTGCCTATGCGGGAAGCTGCATAACTCAGCTGATGGTGTTCATGGCACAGGGGACGCCGGCTATCAATATCTTGAATTACAAGTATGTGGCCAGCGAGATCCTGCAGACTCTGGCAGGCTCTTTTGCCCTGGTGACTGTCGCGCCCTTTACAGCGGTAATAGGAGGGATCTTCCTGACAAACAGGAAAACGTGAGAGGCGATACCTGCAGATGCCGCATTCTGATGAAGAAATTTAATTATAGAAAAGAAAGAGCAGAAATTCTTCGGAGACACCGGGATTTTCCCGCCATCTCATCGGATCGGGAGTCATTCCAAACTGCGTTTTATAGGAGTAAAACCAGTATTCATAATCCACGAAGGCGATAGCTTTTTCTTCGTTTTTGCGGTGGATTAATCTGCCAAATAAGTTCAATGTTTCAGTCCTCCATGCCATATTATAAGAGCGGAGAGGTTTTTTTTGTAAATGGGGAAGTGGGGGAGAGTGTGAGAAATATAAAAAAATTGAGGATTTAAGGGGAGAGGTGTGGTATACTGAGCGAAACTATAAAAGATGAACGATAAAAGCAGCAAGAGGGAACAGAAAGGTTTTCTTCTTAGCTATGTACCGGATCAGCTGTTCTGAGATTGATAAAGCAATCCTGGATTAAGGAGGGAGAGCTTTTTATGGATGACCATGGCAAAAAGAAAATCGCGCCGGTTGTCATAACGGCTATTTTCCTGATTTACTATATAGCCTATTTTTGCTTTGTTCTTATGATTGTGCCGGGAATCGCCAAGTTGCTGCTGGGCTTTCTTCCGCTTCTGCTGGGCGGAACTTTGATCGCCGTCTGTAAACAGAGGTTACATGAAATCAATGGAGGAGAAGAGGATGATCTTAGTAAATACTGACTACATCACCGGGAAGGAACTGGAAATGCTGGGGCTCGTCAAGGGAAGTACGATCCAGTCAAAAAATATTGGCCGCGACTTCACGCAGGGGCTGAAGACAATTGTTGGCGGGGAATTGACCGCTTACAACGATATGATGAATGATGCCAGAGCGCTGGCAACTAAACGGATGGTGGCGGAGGCAGAGGCTCTTGGCGCAGATGCCGTTGTCAATATTCGCTATGCTTCATCTTCGATTATGCAGGGGGCAGCGGAAGTCATTGCCTACGGCACTGCAGTGAAGTTTATCTGAGAAATTGAATAGGAAAATGATTGCAGCGCCAGAGATTATTGATCGCATATGCATAAGTAAATCCATGAAGAAACAGCATACGCGCCTGTTCCGATTGGTTTTGCTGGCAATCATTGGAATAATGATTATCTTTATTTGGCAGCGGTCTGGTGAAACGAGCATGCTGCAGAGGGCTGTCCTTGGCAAGAAGCTGCGATTAGAGGGCATTTACCAGGAAAATGGCAATGCGATCAGCACCTACGACGATTCAGAAAAATACTACCTGCTTCTTGATAAAAACGGCACGATTACAATCCAGCTTCCGGATGAACGGCTTGAGGGAACTTACAAAATGGAGAAGATTCAAAATGCGATGATGCTTACGACTGATCTGAAAGATGCTAAGCCGGGCGTGCTGGGATTTCGGGATTATCAGGACCAAAAGCGAGAGGCTTCGGCTCAGATTGAGATCGGACAGAAAAGCTACTCTTTTATCGGGTGAGACAAGATGCTGCAAACAATGGTGGACTGTATATCGGGACGGGCAGATGTATTTAAAAGCCATGGTCTGCGCCGGACAATCCCTGAACAGCCCAATCAGGATGACCGGAGAGTTATGAAGCTGGCGTTTTCAAAGGCGGGACGATAAATCGATAGATGATGCGAGAAGGCGGTTCTTCGGAACCGCTTTTTAAATGCAAAATTAGATTGCCTATTGACAAATTGTATAAAATGAGAATAATAGAAATCAAGAGGTATAAACCTCATTTTCATAAACGAAATAGAAAATGCAATATGAATTGTTACATAAATCACAAATCTCATTTTTATGAAAGGAAGTGACAGTATGAAAAAAGTAGTTATTATTGGCGGCGGAGTTCTTGGCACACAGATCGGTCTGATCAGCGCTTACTGGGGAAAGGACGTAACGTTCTGGCTGAGATCGGAAGGCTCGATCGGGCGGACTCAGCCGAAGATTGAAAGATATTCGTCTCTGATTTTAAATGATCTGAAGACTGCAAAAAATCTGCTTGGAGATGCTAATGGAGCGGCAAAGTATCCGCACGGTCTGATCAAGGATTGGAAGGGTCTGACCGAAGAGAAGCTGGATGAGCTGATCGCTCAGTCTGAAAAGAATTTGAAGGAGAAGGTCCACATCGAGTTGGATATGAAGAAGGCTCTTCAGGACGCGGACCTTGTCATCGAATCCATGGCAGAAAATGTAGAAGCCAAGAAGGCAGTCTACGAGTCCATGAAGGATCTGCTTCAGGAGAATACCATCCTTGCGACCAACTCCTCCACCCTTTTGCCCAGTATGTTTGCGGAATATACAGGCTGCCCGGAACGCTATCTGGCTCTGCATTTTGCAAATAATATCTGGAGAAATAATACAGCAGAAGTCATGGGTCATCCCGGAACGTCTCAGGAAGCTTATGATGCAGTTGTAGAATTTGCCGGTGAGATCGGCATGGTCCCGCTTCAGCTGCACAAGGAGCAGCCGGGCTACATTCTGAACTCTATGCTGGTTCCGCTTCTTTCCGCAGCCCAGGCTCTTTGGGCTAAGGGCGTTGCGGATCCGGAGACCATCGACAAGACCTGGGAGATCGGAACAAGCGCTCCGATGGGTCCCTTCAAGATTCTGGATGTCGTAGGGTTGGAGACCGCTTACAACATCAACCTTATGAAACCGGAGACCAAGGTCGAAGGTTCAGTCAATTATGAGATCAGCCGGCTCCTCAAGGAAAAGATCGACAGGGGCGAGACCGGAGTCAATGCCGGCAAGGGCTTCTACGATTACACAAAGAAGTGATCAAAACTATAAACTTTATTCAGGAAGGCGGCTCTTTTTGAGCCGTCTTTTTTGATGCGAAGGGGCAGGTTGATGATATAATTTTTCCTTTATTTTCTGAATTACAAACAGGTGTCCCTTTTTACAGGTAGGGGTGCTTTTTCCTCTTTTCTCTAGTATCTGGAATTTCTTCTTGCAAGAGGTACCCGATGCAAGCGTTTACTTTTGTAAACTGGAATCTTGGATTACAACTCAGCCTCCCAATGATATTGTATATCGATTTGCAAATACAAAGTATCGTAAAACGATAAAAATATATTGATTTACAGAATGAGCTGTGCTAAATTATCTTCAGCCGGGCGGGGGATGCACCGGTCCGGCTGAATTGAACCGCTGAAGTGGATGCTCAGGACTGAACAGGACCTGTACCGGTCCGGCAATTTGAGTGAGATCGAGATATCTATTGGGAGGGGGAGCAATGCATAGCAGACTGAATTTGTTTACCTACTGGTTTTTAATTATTTTATCGATTGTGGGTATTGCAGTATGGATTTCCATGCCCTATCTGGTGCCCTTTTTGTTTGGGGCCTATGGAGAGACGTCAAAGGAGAGTGTCAGCATGATTGTCATTTCTCTGATGGCTGCGGGAGTGCCGGCGATCCTCATCCTCCTGGGATTGGTCCGAATCATGAGGACAGTCATTCGTGACGATTGCTTTGTGGAAGCCAACGTCAGGAGCCTTCGGCGGATGGGGATATACGCATTTTTGATTACGGGAATCATGCTGGTGCGAATCGTCCTCTATAATACCCTCTCGGTTATGCTGATTGCGGTTGTCTTCTTCACGGCAGGGCTGTTCTGTCAGGTCCTGGCGAGCGTATTTGAGCGTGCCGTCGCCTATAAGCTGGACGACGACATGACGATTTGAAGGAGGCTGCGCATGATTATCGTTAATCTGGACGTCGTGATGGCAAAGCGCAAGGTTGGGCTGACGGAACTCTCCGAGCGGGTCGGCATCACGAAAGCGAATCTTTCCATTTTGAAAAATAACAGGGCAAAGGCGATACGGCTGGAGACGATGGACGCAATCTGCCGGGAACTTGACTGTCAACCGGGGGATTTGCTGGAGTATGTCCCGGATTCTTCTGATTCTCATGAAAGATAAGATGCGAATTGGAAGTTGGTCGAACTAAGATGGTTAAATTTTAGAACCATAAATCAAAGAATCAGACGTAACGGTCGGCCTCTGTCTCTAAATCAAGCTGATTGAATTTTATGATTAGAAAGATGAGGAACAAAGCTTATGAATCAGGAATATCAAACCGGTCAGGGAAATGCGGAATATCATTATGATCCTCAAAGACTGGCGAAAATGCGGGAAATGAGGAAGCAGGAAGGTATAAAAAGCTTTCAGGAGTACGGTAAATGGGGAGCATATTTTGCGGCGCTCTTTGTGTTCTGTACCTACCGGAATCCATCCGGAATCGCCTATGTTCTGCTGATGGCAGAATGCCTCTGGCTCTTTCGCAAAGTGCGCGGCAGACGAGGAGGGAAGATGCAGCTTTTCTATGAAATTTCTCTGATCCTTTTGAGTATTGGCGTTTGTACGACCGGATCAGGGACCCTTCGGAACCTGAATTTTTTCGCCATGATGCTTCTTGGAGCCAGCATGTGCGTTCACGCCTACTGTGAGGATAAGGATTGGGGCATCGCCCGCCACCTTCTGGGGGTTCTTCGGGTGCTGCTGATGCCGATCCGGCACTTAAATGCTCCGTTTGCGGACTGCTTTGCTTATAACGGGGAAAGACGCAAGGGAAAGACGAGCAGATACACCAAGTCCATTCTGCTGGGAATTTTAATTGCGATTCCGCTTTTGGTTGTTGTGCTGGGACTGTTGTCCGGGGCGGATGAAGTATTTGAACAAGTCTTAAATCAAGTGGCAGCGGCGCTGATTTTACCGGAGCGTCTGCTGGATCTGATCCGCATCCTGGTCTGGTTTGTGCTTGCCTTTATCTGCTTCTATACGGTGCTGCGGTTTATGCCCAAAGAGGCGGAAGAAATGAGCGCGGAGCGGGCGGTGCGCCGCCACGATCCGGTCACGGCGGTAACTTTCATGTCGATTCTGGGAGTTGTGTATGTGGTATTTGCCGTCATTCAGCTGGTCTTTCTCTTCGGACGACACAGCCTGCCCGCGGAATTTACCTATGCGGAATACGCCCATCGCGGATTTGCCCAGTTGGTCGTGGTCTGCCTGCTGAATCTGGTGCTGATCACGATCTGCGGAAGCTTTTTTCGGGACCATAAGATACTGAATCTGATTCTTGTGATCGTGTGCCTTAGTACCTATGTAATGATTGCGTCCTCCGCGGTCCGCATGGTCATGTACATTGAGGAATACAACCTGACTTTTTTGCGGCTTTTTGTACTTTGGTTCCTGGTTGTTCTGGCGCTGTGGCTGACCTTTATTCTGATCGGAATTATTCGGAAGCATGGCAATATTTTCCGTAAATGTCTGATCGCCATTACGGTCCTCTACCTCGCCTTTTCCTTTCTGCATCCGGATTACTGGATTGCCAGGATCAATATGGCTGCCGCCGCAGGGGAGGAACTTGAGGATGAGTACTACGTTCTGGGGCTGTCTGTCGATGCGCTTCCGGCTATTGCGAAAGATCCCAGGCTTCTTGAGAAGAAAAAGAACATGGATGATTCCTTTGATAAAAAGCTTTCCTATGATCCCCGTCAGCTGAATCTGATGGAACTGGTTATGCGGAGATATTATTGATCAGGAAACTGATAGACCGGATCCTGCACTGGAGAAGGTTATTGACATAAGTCAAAAAATATCATATCATCATTAATGACATATGTCAGAAAGGAAAGAGTATGCCTAGACCTGTAAGAAGCAGAGTTATTGAACAGATGCCGGTCTACCGCAGCTTTTCTCCGGATGATGTTGCGGATGCGGAGAGTATCAGGATGACGGTGGATGAGTTTGAAGCTCTTCGGCTTCTGGATGAAGAAGGGCTTACACAGGAGACCTGCGCGGCGCGGATGAATGTCGCCAGGACCACGGTGACGGCAATTTATGACAGCGCAAGAAAAAAGATAGCAGCTGCCCTTGTACATGGGAAACGGTTGCTGATTGTGGGGGGCTGTTGTGAATATAAGCCGGTCAAAATCCATCAGAGGATTATGGAGAAAGGAGAAGGGATCATGAGAATTGCAGTCACATATGAAAATGGAGAGGTTTTTCAGCATTTCGGTCATACAGAACAGTTTAAATTATATGATTCGGAAGGCGGAGCTATCAAGGGTGAGCAGGTTGTCGATACCAATGGGAGCGGACATGGAGCCCTGGCAGGTTTCCTGAAGGCAGCCGGAGCGGATGCTCTGATCTGCGGCGGTATTGGAATGGGCGCTCAGATGGCGCTGGCTGATGCCGGGATTCAGCTCTATGCCGGGGTTCAGGGGTCTGCTGATGAGGCAGCGAGGGCACTGGCTGCCGGGAGATTGAACTATGATCCTGATGCCCGCTGCGATCACCATGGAGAGCATGACGGACACTGCGGACAGGGACACTGTGGTGAACACAGCGGCCGGCATTGCGGCGGTCATTGAAGAAATTTTATTAGAGGAGGATAAGCTGTACGATGTTAGCGGTTGGTAGCAAGGCTCCGGCATTTACTCTGCCGGATCAAAATGGAGAGATGCATTCCCTGGAGGAGTATCGCGGACGGAAAGTGGTTCTGTATTTTTATTCGAAGGATATGACGTCCGGCTGCACCAAGCAGGCGTGCGCGTTCGGGGAACTGTACCCGCAGTTTAAGGAAAAGGGCGCGGTTGTGCTGGGCGTGAGCAAGGACAGCGTCGCGTCCCACAAAAAGTTTGAGGAAAAGTACGGGCTGCCCTTTACCCTGCTTTCGGATCCTGAGCTGGAAGCGATCCGGGCTTATGATGTCTGGAAGGAGAAGAAAAATTACGGCAAGACCTATATGGGTGTTGTCCGGACGACCTATCTGATCGATGAAAATGGAGTCATTGTGAAGGCATTTGAAAAGGTAAAGGCAGCGGACAACCCGGCACAGATGCTGGGAGAGCTGGAATGAGGATCATCATTTCCCCCGCCAAGAAAATGCGGGTGGACACCGATACCTTTTCCGATATGACCCTGCCGGCGCAGATTGAGAAGACCGGGATCCTGAAAGATTGGATCCGCGGTCTTTCTTATGATGAGCAGAAAAAACTCTGGGCATGCAATGACAAGATTGCAAGGCAGAACGCCGAGCGGTTTGAGAATATGGATCTTTACTCCAATCTGACACCGGCGATTCTTGCCTACGATGGCATCCAGTACACTTATATGGCTCCTGCGGTTTTTGAAGACGGTCAGTTCGTCTATGTGCAGGACCATCTGCGGATCTTGTCCGGATTCTATGGGGTGCTTAAGCCCATGGACGGGGTTGTGCCCTACCGGCTGGAAATGCA
>AUXO016503750.1_pt1 | contig 35240 bp, 37 predicted proteins | sample 768731 | NCBI WGS metagenome assembly AUXO01 (sample SAMN02715735, study PRJNA202380) | gut metagenome | biome: sheep rumen | host: Ovis aries | place: New Zealand: Palmerston North | reverse complement strand
GATAAAAATGGAAGTGTAACCCCCGTAACAACACCAAGGGGAGAAAATTTATTAGGATACAATTAGAGGGGAGAAAATTTTATTTAAAAAAAGTTTTATCTAACATAACTTGAGAGTTCTGGAAAAGTGAAAAACAACTTAATATTTTTATCATTATCAATTTCTACTCTATCTACCAACGAAGTAATTAATGCCCTTGTTGGCTTTTTAGTAGTCACAAATTTTTTTACTATTTTTGCACATTTATCGTAGTCTAAACTATCAACTTTTGATATTAGCTCTACTTTCTTTTTTTCTAATTGTTCTTTACTTTGTGATACCTCACTAAGATTATTATTATAGGTATTTAATAGATTATCAAATATATTCTTAGGAATATTTTTTTGTACCTTATCTAAATATAATTCTTCAATAGCTGTATTATATTTTGCTATTTCTTTGGAAACATTATCAATATCTTTTTGTAATTTATCTAGTTCTTCATGTAATATCATATTTGCTTCTTCAGTCAATGATTTATTGTCATACTCTGTTAAAAATGAACTACAAGTTTCTTTGATAACACTTAATAAATCTTCTTCTAAATAGTTATAATTAACTCTGTGAATATTACAAATTCCATATCTTCCTTTTTTACTATATAGACTACATTGTGTATAATGTGAATCATTACCTTTATTCTTTTTCTTTAAAATACTAATTTTATGTCCACATTCTTTACAAAATAGTAATCCACCAAACAAATATGAATTTTTGTTTTTACTAACAACTTGTGAATTAGATTTTAAAATTACTTGAACCTTATCAAATACATCTTTATCTATAATAGGTTCATGTGTATTTTCAACCTTTATATAATCTTCTTCATCTAATTTTCTAAGTTTCTTTGAATTATATCTAACTTTTTCAAACATATTTTGTACCATTGTTCCTAAATACATCTCACTTGTTAATATACTTCTAACTGTTTGTGGTTTCCATATTCCATAACCATCGTTTTCAGTTACTATTAGTCCTCTACTTTCTTTCTTATGAACTATTGGTATTGGAACTTTATTATCAGTTAAATATGTTGATATAGCATAGCAAGAATTTCCTTGTAATGCCATTTCATATATTTTTTTAACAATTATGGATGCAACTGGATCTGGTACTAAATGATGATGGTCTAATGGATCTTTTATATATCCATATTTAGCTATAGAACCTATATATAGTCCATTTTCTTTTCTAGCCCTTAAAGACGACTTAACTTTTCTTGATGTATCTCTTAGTGTGTAATCATTAAAAGTTAATTTCATAGATATTGAACCATCATTTTCTTTAAATGAATCATAGCCATCATTTATAGCTATATATCTAACACCCATCTCATTAAAATAATCTTCAATATATGATCCAGTTTGATATAATTCACGACCAAGTCTTGATAAGTCCTTTGTAATTACACAATTAATAATACCTTTTTCAATATCGTCTATCATTTGTTGAAATGCTGGTCTATCAAAGTTACTACCAGAAAAACCATCATCAACATAGTCTTTTACTATTTCAATATCATTAAATTTACAAAAAGAATTGTTAATCATCCTTTGTCCTTCAATGGACATACTTTCATCATTTTTTAATTTTTTTAAATCTTCCTTAGATAACCTTTCGTAAGTACCACCTTTATCCTTTCTCATGACTCTTTTCTATCCTCCATTCTTTCGAGTTCATGAGCCTCTCCAGTAGTAATATAATTATACCATAAAAAGGCTCATTATTCATTCAATTCCTTTGATTTTTGTATTTGTTTTATATAAATTAAAAATTGTTCTTTTAATATTTCCATTAAATCTTTCCCGCTCTCTTTATAATTACAAACCACATTATAATGTAATCTTTTATTTTCAACGCTATTCATCTAATACCTCCCCCTTAATTCTATTTTTGTTACAATACTCTTATTCATAAAAAAACTATTGCAGAAATTCTGCAATAGTTAATTAATCTGAAATAAATTTATTTTTCTATCAATATAATCTTATCAATATTAGACATGATGCTTTCGTTATAGACTAGATAATTATTTAATAACTCTTTAAGAGATTTATAAATGAACTGTTTCTCCATATACGAATTAGCATATATTATATATTGATTATCGTCTAATACAATAGTGTATTCTAAACTATATAATTTAAAACTAACTTTTCCATTTTCATTTATTAATTGTTGTAATTTTTCTTTAACCATAAAACCACCACTATATATATCATTATAGCACATTTTATTTATCAGAACATATTCTTATTATGAACTTCTATAACAGTAGAATGTTGATTAGATATTATTACTAAATGAAACTTTTTGTTATTAATTTTTGCTTTTATTAAAGATTTTTCCTTTTGAGTAATATTATCTTTAATCATTACTTCTAAATATGTTCTTCCATTTTGAATTTTATAATTAATTTCATAATTCTTTTTAATTGATGTCATTATTACTTGTTTAGCTTCTTCTAAACTTTGTATATCATAATCATTCATAGCATCAAAGGTATATGATTTATCTTTTTTTATACTATCTAATTGTTCAACCGTGAAATAAGTATCTTGTAAGTCGTTTAATGCTGTACTAATCCTTTGTATTTCACCACCAACATAACAATCAAATTCAGAATACATAACAGTACTTCTTAAAATTGGATATCCTATAATAGGAAAAATGATTGTTTTATAATGCAATTGTTTTATTTCATCTGGTGTCATTAGTTCCCTACCCATCAATGATATAGATTGATTAGTATTACTGCTATTTCCTGATGATTTACTAATTGATTTACTTTTTATAGTTGACCTGCCTAACATCTTAGAAATAGTATCGGCGGTAGACATAGTATTTGTTTTAAGATAACATAAACCTGCATTATCTAAAATAATTTGTGCAATATCTTTCCCATATACATTATCAAGTTGTGAAAAAGATTGAATAAAGAAATGAAATCTCATTCCCCTACTTCTTGATACAGAAACTATTGATTCAATATCTGATAAAGGCGGACAATTGGCAAATTCATCTAATATCCAATCTATTTCGACTGGTAGTTTTTTATTACTTTGTGTATTTGCAAGCTTAACTAATTCCTTATAAATTAATCCTACTATTATTGTTATTAATTTAAAATAAACTTTATCTTCATCTGGTACTATTACATATAAGGCAGTTGGTTTTCTTCCTAATGTGTCTATATCAAAATCACATTGACTAGTTACATTAGCAACATTTATATCATCAAATATTGCCATTTTTTCTCCAAATGTAGAAGTAATAGATTTTAAAGTATTATCTGATGCTGTTAGTATACTTGTTAAACTATCTTTTGATTTAATACCGTATTTTTTATTAGAAATATATGTTTTGAATTTATGAAAATTTTCATCTTCCATACTACTATTTTGAAACTTTCTAATGCTATTCATAGTTATTTGTGTTCTTTTAATAGTACCCGATTTATATTCTTCTAAAAAGAAAGCTATTAATCCCTCTAATAAATTCCTAGCAGCATTATTCCAAAAAGGGTCCTTTGCAGCCACTTTATCACTCATAATCATTGCAGAAAGTGAAGTAATCATTCGATTGGTTTCAGCTAATGATAACATTGAAATATTACTATATTCGGTTATTTTATTATTATCAGTTTCCTTGTTTGCTTTATCTTCATAATACATATATTTTTCATATTCTTTTATAATTGGTTCTAGAATATTAAACTTATTTGATAATTCTGGGTTTCTAAAATCAATAGTTAATATATTATAGCCATTATCTTTAAACATTTTTGAAGTAGTATTATATATTTCACCCTTAGGATCAGTTATAAATACACTTCTTTTCTTTTTAGCATTGGCAGTAAAAGTACAAAATGGAATAACAGCTGTTACAGATTTACCTGATCCTGTAGAGCCAATATAAACATAATGTGGTGTTTCTCTATCTACCCACATATATTTAAGTTTTTTATCAAATAAAATAGGAACACCATTTTCTTTGATGTTCCTAATTTTTTCTTTTTTAAAATTTTTCTTTATTTCTTTATCAGTAGCGAATCTAGCCGATCCATACTCATTATCGCTTTCTATATCATTTTTATTAAGCATTGGCTCAATATATAAGATGATAAATATTATAATTGTAAACGATATAAGTATAAGATGGTTATAATTCATCTAACACCCTTATAATTAAATCAACATTTTGTTTCATTGTATTCCTCCTTTCAAAAGCACCTAACTACCACTTTAATTAGTAGTTAGGTGCTTCTTATTCATGAACGCCTATAGTGCAAATACCTTTAATATTTGAATCTGCATCCGCTATTGCATGTATAATAGCTGTTCCAGTTCCAATTAGTGTTATATTTCCATTCTGATCAACTGTTGCGACTGCCGGTCTTAATGACTTCCATGTTATAGTTGAAGTTCCAGTAGGAGATACACTTGCAGATAAATGATAGGTATCGCCTACATGTGCACTCATTGGACATTCCCAACTTGGTATTCTTACTTCCTGAACAACACGTGGCTCAATAACATTAACATTAAATGTTTTAGAAAAGTTTCCCTCATCTGTCCTAACAGTAATAGATACCGTTCCGACAGAGCGACCTGTAATTACACCATTTGAATCAATTGATGCAATTGATGAATTCGAAGAACTATATGATATTCCCTGATTGCCAGCATAGCTAGGTACAACATTTGAATGTATTTGAATTTGCTGTCCTACTTCTACATTGGATACTATAGTTGTATCTATCCCAGTGACAGGAGCGACACGAACATTAACGTTTATTTTTTTATAAACTCCATATGCTAATCCACCATTTTCATTATAACATGTTATAGTTGTTGATCCTACTCCAACTCCGCTAACCTTATATATATTATTACCATTACCTTGTATATGTGCAATATTCTCATCATTTTTATAACAGCCAACTGTTAGCCAATCAGCATCCTGTGGAGTATATGATATCGAAAAGTTTTCCGAAGTGCCAACATACAAATTAATATTAGAAGTCGATACATTTATTGTATTTTTTATATTTTTCTCATTAGAATCATTATCATACTTTTGATTACTTTCATTTTTATATGTTTCAGTTTGAGTATTATTAGTTACTTTTTCTTCTTTTCTCAAAACTTTTGAAGTGTCACCATTTGTTCTATTACTATTATCTTTTTCCCACTTAGCAATTAACAATATATTCTCTGTTATATTATTATTAAAATTAAACTTAATATCATTTAAATACCATCCAATAAATTTATAGTCTTTCTTAGTAGGAACTAATGGGGCAGAGATTTTGCCACCTTTTATTATTTTTATTTTATCAATAGGAGTCCCACCTTTGGAATCAAAAGCTATTTCAATATATTCTACATTTTCTAATTCTTTCCATAGAGCTTTAATTACAATGTTATTATTAACCTTTGAAGTAAAATCAAAGGGTTTATCATCATAAAACCAATTATCAAATTCAAATCCATCTTTTATTGGATCTTTTGGCTTTGCAATTAAAGAACCACACTTTATCTCTTGCGACTGTATATTTGTACCGCCATTAGTATCAAAATATATTGTGCAAGTTTTATTATTAAATACTGCTCCAATATTATCATGAATAAGTGCACATGCACCTATACATACTATTGCAATCATAGAAAGAGAAACAATTACAATTTTTTGTTTCAAGATTAAAACCATTTTTTTCATTAGCAATACTCCCTTTATTTAAAACATATTAACACTTGAGCATATTATATCATAATCTAGGCATTTTTTCCATAATTACAAAATTATCACTAATATATACGTTTTACACATTCTCAATAATGATAATCTAAATCTTTATTATTAAACATCTTACTAAATTCCTTACTTGCTTGATTTAGTTCATAATCAATATTATGAATAGCTCTTTCAATATTTTTCTTATTTTCAAACCTTTTATTTGAGTTTGAAACATATGATTTTAAAATATCATATCTAGTTTGTTTTTTATGTTTTAAATAATCACAATATACAATTTCTTTTACAATATCATTTTCTGTTAATTTAGTTTTCTTTTTATAACCATAATATTTATGCGAATAATTAACTACTGCATTATAAATATAATTATCCAAGTATTTAGTTTTTCCATCTATCAAAGTCGTATTTTCTTTTATATTTTTAATTCTATTATCTTTAGCAACTTGCTGAAAATAATCATTAATCTTACCTAAAGATATTTTAAAATTATCATATTCCTTATTAAATTCAGGATTATTCTTGGAAAAGATATATCTTTTTATTTCAAAAGTTAATTCACGTATCTGTTTATCTCTTATAGAATTAAACTTAATCTTTTCATTTTTACCATTTCTACTATCATAAAGCAATTTACCAAGCTCTAAGACCTTATTTTCTAGTAATAAATCTTTCTTGTCTTTTAATAAAAAGTTCTTTTCATTTGGCTTAAAATACTTTTTTAATTCATTTATCTCTTTATTTGTTTCTATCAGTAATGGCGTATATATTTTTTCTTTTTCTATTACATGTTGAATTTCATTTTTTAAAAAGTTAATTTGGCTTTCAGTAATTACTCCGTTACGTTTATACCCTAATTTACCACCTGCATAAATAAAGTTAGGTTCTTTTTCAATATATGAAAAATGAAAGTGCAAATTATCTGTATCGGTATGTAATGATAATTGATATGACATTTTATTTATGTCTTTATATCCACATTTTTTTAGATACATTGGAATAACTTCTCTTACTAATAATTTCTCTAATTTATGAATATCAATATTTGCATTTATATAATCATTATTAAAAGATACAACACACTTAGATAGATTGGAATTTTGTATGTATTTTAAATATTCATTTTTTCTTTTTTCAATTTGTTTTTTTGTAGCGTAACTACCATCTTCTAAAACTAAATTCATTGTATCTGTCTTATTGATCTTACCAGTATAATAATCTAATAGACTCATTGCCCTTTTTTCAATATTAGAATAATAATCAAACATTGTTGTTGTACGTTTTAATATTTTTTTTGTATTTGTCCTACGTCTATCCGGATTATTAATGGCCAATTCAAATTCATAATTAAAAACGACTTTCGGACTATCAGTCATCATGTCCTACCTTTCTTTTATAAAAGAATTCTTTCAATGCAAGATTTTTATTTGGATTAGTACTATTTTCAATTTCTAAATCTGAATATAATTGTTTTAATAAATCAATAATTAAATACTGATTAGCTTTTAAATTTTTAATCAAACCCGACATATCATTAACTTCATCTATTATCATTAATCTATCATTAGCTATTTTAATAAAATTTTCAACTGTTCTAGAATATGGAATCTTTTTATTCTTTTTATAATAATTCAAAATTTCTAATGTTGAATCATCAATCATTAAATGAATTCTATTCATATTTCTTCAACTCTTTTAAAATGTTTTCTAGTAATTGTTTTTTGAATTCATCTGTTATTGTATATGCTTCATTTGGTGAAAAAAAGTATTTAACACCATATCTTTTATATGCATACATCCAATCATGAATTCTATCCTTTGGTATATCTTTATTTAAAATATCAACCTCGATACCAGCAACATCAAATATTTCCCTTGCTGATAAATTAGGACACTCAAATCTCATAAAAATAGTCCATAGTTTGAATACCGGATCATATACCAATTCTCTTTTATATAAAACATCGTTTATGAAATAACATTTCTTTAATATTTCTATTTCTTCATCTGTATATATACGTGCTTTCATTTATTATTCATCTCCTATCATTTTCATATAACCTTTTTCTATTAATCTAATCATCATTTTATTAGTTGTTAATCCATACTCTTTGGCAAGCAATTTAACTCTTTCAAAAAGTTCTATTCTCATTCTAATATTAAATCTTTTCATATTATCACACCCTTTCAAAACACCAATATTCCCTAATATTTCAAAGGAGCATAAGAGGATGGCACAAAACTTCGTTGTTTCCTTATAAATAAAGGAAAAAGTTTGTGCCATTCTTATTTTGCACATGCAAAATTGTCCCACAATATATAGGCTATAAACCCACTAATACTATTTTTCACTTTATAAATCAATATAAATAGTGGGCTAAATTAGTCCCACTGCTTAGTTTTTAATTCTTCTCATAATTAAAATCAACCAAACTTAATCCATCAATTGGCATATCATCTAATTCTACTTGAAAATGTAGATGTGGACCTGTTGCATATCCGGTTTGGCCAACAGCAGCTATTTGTTGCCAATGATTAACTCTATCGCCTACACTAACATTTATACTATTTGGATACAAATGTGCATAAATAACTTCGTAAGTAACATCATTATCAACCGCACATTCAATTCTAATTTGATTACCGCCGCCACCATTTATATCGACAGTATTATCCTTATAACTAGAATGCGTTTCAATTACTTTACCATCACAAACTGAATATACAGGGGTTTCATTTGAGGCTGCAAAATCCCATGCTTTGTGAATACTAAATGTGCTATAAACGGTTCTTTCTTCCATAAAAAAACTAGTAACATACAAATTACTAATTTCTAGTGGCGAATTAAATGGTTTTATCTGATCATTTCCTATTAAGTTAGAATTTTCTATTTCATCTTCATTACATACATCAAGTTGATTAAACAAATCTTTTTGGCAACTTTCAATTAAATCCAGTTGCTGTTTAGTTTCTTTTTCTAAATTTTCTGTATATATTTTACTAAATGCTAACTCATTTGACGAAAAATAGAAATATAATATACGTTCCAAAGGAACATAACCATTACCATATCTAACATTTTCATTTAAAACTTCTTTATACATTTCAGCATATTCTTCATTATTTTCTACATATCCATCTGTTACATTACTACCAAAGAAATTTAACACCATAAGCATTGATATCAATAACACCAAAACTACTAAAAATAACGATGATAATAAACCAACTATAATTATATTTTTTTTCTTCATATCTTAATCATCATAACCATCAAAAAAATCTCGATAAGTTAGTCCTAATGTAGATATTATTCTATTCACTGTTTCAATTGATGGATATCTACTTCCTGATTCCCATGCTCTCAATTGACTTGGAGTGATATCTAAATTCAAAGCAAGTTCTTCTATACTCATAGATAACTGCTTGCGTATTGCTTTTATTGTTTTACCAAAATTAATCATTTTCTCCCATCCTTTCTCTTTCAAGTTCTGTTGCTCTTATCCATACTCTAATTCTCGTTTTCGAATCAATATTAAGTAAAAATTCTCCACGCCTTGATGATATTAAAAAAGCTTTTTGTGTATCAGTTAATGGATTTTGCTTAAACAATTCTAAATATGCTAATAAATCATCTTCTTTTAGCATTCCTATCATAGTATATTGGCAATTATTAAAGATTGCTGTTGCATGTCTTAAAACATTTGCATTACCTATAAAATCTTTAATACTTTGTGTAGAAACTATTAGATTAGTTGAATACTTTCTACATCTACGTGCAAGTTGTCCTAAATTCTTTAAAACTTCGTTGTTGTCTTCATCAATAAATAAATGAAACTCATCCACTACAACACTTATATGCTTTTTAAATTTAGAATCACTTTTTTCATTTTCAATTTTATTAGCTACAATACTATTATTTAAATAAGTTAGTAAATTTAAAACTTGTGTATTAATAAGTCGCTTATTACCACTGTATAATAGTTCTTGCAAATTAAAAGCAATAAGTTCATTTGATAAATTAATCGTTGTATAACCATTAAATAAAAAAGAATCAGTACCAGTTAGAAATCTAGATAATAATATTTCTAATTGATCAATGATTTTCTTTTTTTCGCTAGTATTTAAGTTTTTCTTATAAATTGGTAAATAATTATATAAATCACTAAATATAGGATAATCACTTGGTTTCATTTGTTGTAACTCATTAATAGATGTATTTGAGTATATTCCTTTTTGATTATACAATGACTCTACAACTGATAATAACATTACTAATTCTTTTTCGCTAATATCTTCGAAAGCAGTTTTGAAAAAAGCTTCTAAAAATCCTAAATGTTTCGCTAATGGGCAATCAGTTTCATTTAATTCATTCTCATCATCACTTGGAATATATCTAATTTGTAATGGATTTATTATCCCACCCTTTTTAGAATACAAATCAATATACACGCCATCATTTTCTTTAACTAGTTTTTCATATTCATTTTCTGCATCAAAAATAAAAACCTTTGTACCTCGTGCATACTCATTAATAATTGCTTTCTTTATTGAATATGATTTACCACCACCACTTGATGAAATAATTGCTAAATTATGCGATGTTCTAGTATTAGTTAGCTTGAACATATCAAAATATATAGGTAATGATGTATGAATATCTACTCCTAACATAAAACCACTAGGATCATTAAAATAAGTTTTAGTAAACGGAAATCCTGCACTTAATGTTATCGTTGGTAAATAAAATGAATAATCTTTTAAAGAAAAAGTTGTTAAATCATAATTTTGCCAACATTCCATTTGTCGTAACCTAGGTACATCTAATCTTATTTGAAACATTTCTGCTATTCGTTTTAAATCACGAATAATTTCTTCTCTTTGTTTTCTATCACCACTAACTGCAAGTATCAATGATACTTCTTTTATTTTTTCATTGCCATTTTTAATTTCATCCATTAGTAATTGAAAATTTTCTTTTTGCGTATCCAATTCAGTTGCATCACTTAACTTTCTAGTTGTATTTCTATCTGACAATAAGAATTGATACTGTGAATTAACCCATCTTATCAGTTCCTCTTGACTAATAGTTTCTTTTATAGATATACAAGCTCTAACACCTGGATAATTAAACATTTCTTCAAAAAATAATTCATTTACAAATGGTGGAATATTTTTTATAGTAAGCATTTGAATTTCATCATTATCAAATTTCAACATATTAACTCTTTCAGAAACATTCATAGGAGAAACCAAATTTGGAATATCACTCCATAATAATTCATCCAAAGAATTAGAACTTAAATATAAATTTAATAAAAATTTATATACCTCTAATTTATTAATTACTTTTTCAATTTTTACTTCTGGTGTTGTGTTAGAAAACGCATCTAAAACTTCATCATATTGCTTATTTAATACTTGTTCATTTTTAGCAATTAAAACACAATAATATGAACTTGAAATCGTATAATTTTTATTTTCTAATTCTTCTATTAAGTTTCTATTTTCTGAAAGTAACTCGTATCTTTTTGAATCATTTAAAAATTTACTTTTTAATTCTTCTAGAATCATTTTATTAGAATTCAAATTAATCTTTTCGTTTAATTTATAGAATTTTAAATTTAAATCACTAATCTGATAAAGATTCTTCAATGTTTGAAAAAACAATTTCTTTTCGCTATTTGCTGCTAACGATAAATCTATAGCATTAATTTCAAGAACTTTTGCTAACTCTCCAGTTTTTAATTTAATTATACCTTCATCGCTTACTTCTTTAACATTTGTAAATGCTTGTGAGTTTTTAATTCTTTTCTTCATTTTATGTTTTCTAATATACTTGTTAGATTTTTTGTTAAAAATCTTTTTCATATTATCAAAAAACTTACTTTTTTTATTACATTTCTGCTTCATGACATTGTTTTTCCTTTTCAAGTTGCTTGTTTTTTAGATTATTATCTTCCATTGCCTTACCTAATTTATAATTTTCCGGAATATATAAATCTCTTTCTATCGATAAACCAAATGGAAGCTTTATTGATTCTAATTCATTTAGTGATACATATCCAAATTCAGCTAATTCAGGATCATTAAGACAACAGTACCCATACATTAAGTAATCTCCATTATTTTGTTTTTCAGCTTCTGTTATTAACCATGTACTTCTTCCACATGGATTAAAAAACTTAGCTATTACTGTTGCATCATTACCCTTGTCATCCTGACTACCTAGTGGATATTTCTCAAACAGTTTTTCTAATTCTTTTGTTAATAGTTTCATGTATACCCCTCCTTACTTAAAGTAACTATATTCTTTGATTTTTATTAAATATTTAAATAATAGTAACAACGCTTTATACATACGATTCTTTTTAGATAATTGAACCGGTATCATCATAAATATGCAAATTGTCATAAATACTAATGCTACTTTTTTTAGATCAGTAAAGGAAAATAGTATAAGAAAAATTAATAGCATAGGAATACCAATCAATATATCTGTTAATTCTATATATTTACCCAAATTTTTCTTAATACTCTTAATTGTTATATACATATTTAATCACCTCTACCCTTATATCTTTTTATATATAAATTATTAGGAACTACTCTTCCTAATGTATTAGTTATATTTTGACGACCATTCATTCGTAAATTTTTGCCAATATTCGATGGTGTCATTAAACTAATTTTTGTACCAAATTTTTCAATACTATTTCCAATATTATTTTTAAAGCTATTATCACTTTCTCTTGATGTAGTAGTAAGTTTATTACCAAATTTAGAAATGGAATCTCCTGCTTTTGTAATTGCTTTATTACCACCAATCTTTCCTACTAATCCAGCTGCTGCTCCTAATCCAAATTGACTAACACCAGATGTCGCTCCACCAACAATTGAAGATGTTGAAGCTAATGTGTTACCATAACCCATCATCGACATTAACTGTTCTCTACCAGAATTAGCGGAAACATTTCCACCAATAAACTTATTTACTACTTGTGATCCTGTAAGTAAAAAGGAACCACAACCTATATATAAAATTGATTTTATTAATACATCTTTTAAATTGTTATCAAAAAAAGTTGTGGATTGAATTTGCTGCATCACTAATGCTGTTAAACTAATGATTAATAATACTACTGCACCTTGTAACATTAATGAAACAAGTTGTTCTACTACTGCTCCTCTTCTTTGTTTATTCCCTATTGATGTTGCAAAAACTATTGGTGATATAGCAAATAAGAACAAAAATTCTATTTGCCTTCTAGCTAACATCATTCCACTAAAAAACAGTGAATACAAAAAGAATCCACCTATCAAAATAGCTAAAATCCAATTTATCTTATACTTATAATCTTTTTTATCTGGCAATAACCATCTTTTCGAAGTTGTATATTTATCGTTATACATTTCTTTTCCATTAAATGTTCCATCATTTAAGTATTCTTTGATATCTTCATTTTTAAAATCATCGCTTTCTTTATAACCTGGTGAATAATCTATATACATAGATAACATATTGCTACTTATCGATATATTAGAACTATCAAATATATTGCCTGTAAATCCAGATAGCTTTATTGAGAATAAAGATACTTCTGCAAATAAAAAGGTTGATAATAAAATTAGCAAACCACATTTTATTGTTTCTAAAAATATTTGATATGTTGAAAGTCCAACATCTGGTTCCAATATTTTGATAACAAATCTCCATACAATAAATAATCCTAGCGTTGTTAAAGATATTGCAATAATTCCGGTATAAAAATTAGAAAATATTGAATTATTAGCAATACTATCAATTATGTTATAAGCATTTAATGATTTTAAAATATCAAATAATGTATCAATAATTGTATAAATAAAGTTAACTATTTCCCATATTATTGTACGTAATAAATCTAAAGCTTTTAACTTCATTCAATCTCCTAAAATAAATCAATTATTATATTAACAATCGATAATGATAAAATTATTCCAATTATTCCAAACATCGTTTGAATTATTCTTGACTTAATTCTTGCCTTTTGGTCAACATCAGAAATAGCATATAAAATAAAACCTATTATTAATGCAGCACCACTTAGGGCAATTCCAACTCTTAATGCCCAATTGGTAAATGTTTTAATTGCATCTAATACTGAATCAATATTATAAGCACCACCATCTAATTTTTCTATTGCTAACAAATATAAATTTCTTATCATTAAATTCCTCCTTAATTATTATAGGCAGAGAATTTTCCCTGCCTATAATGATATTGTTAAGCTACACTAGGTTCTAGTTCGCTATCATTATCATTTTCATTTTCCTTATTTCTGCTAGATAAAAATGTTATTTTTTCACATATTACTTCAGTTTTTGATTTCTTATCTTTTGTTATTGAATCTTCATATGTATTACTTTGTATTCTTCCACGAACACCTACGATATCGCCTTTTTTACAATATTCAGCTGTATTTGTAGCAATAGTATCCCAAAGTACACAATCAATAAAGTCTGTTTCATATACACCTTCAGAATTTTTATAACTTCTTGGAACTGCTAATGTAGCAAATGCTTGCTTTGCTCCATTTTCTAAACTTCTAACCTCTGGTGTTTTTACTAATCTTCCTACTAAAACTATTTGATTTAACATATATCATTCCCCCTATTCTTAAATTGATAAATCATTGTTTTTAATATTTTGTTTTCTTAATTCTTTAAAAAAATTAGTGCGAAAAATTGATTTTTCATCAAATATCTTTTCATATTTTTTTATTTGCTTATCGGTTAATGAACGATCTTCTCCCATTTTAGGATCATCTCGCACTATTATAAATGTTCCTGTTATACAATTTGTTTCAATTAATCTATTAAGTGGCAACTTTTTACTACCATCTTGATCGTTACAAATAATTACGACATTAGGGTATGAATCGTTATATAAATAATTCAATTTACCACCTATTATTTTTTCCTTAGTCGAATCATTATTTGAAATCAATTGAATTTTCGGGAGTTTATTAGGTTCAACAACCAGCACTTTGATTTGACGTTGCATTCATCACCTCCTTTACTTTTCTAGAATACTTTCTAGTTCTTCTATTTCTTCTTGCCTAGATATTTCACTAGATAAAAAGCAACAGCATAAAATAAAAAAGACTAGTATTATTCCTAGCCCTATTAAAAATATTTTCATATTATCACCTATGCACTTATTTCATTTTCTTCTTTTAGATGTTCTTTATCATTTAGCCAATCATAATCAAATAACTCTAGTTTTTTATTTTTATTAAGTACTCTACTGTCTATACCTACCAAAGTAAATTTAATTTTATTGTCAGCTGATTTATGAATGTTTATTTTACCAATAACATTAACATGCTTACCAACTTCTAGTATCTTTTCAAATTTTTTAAAGTCTTTTTCATATATTTTAATATCAAAAAAAGAAGCATCATTAATTGCTTCTCCGTCTTTATTTTTATAATTATGATTTTGTGCTAAGGTAAAATATCTAAACTTTTTACCATTAGCTTGTTCTTTTATTTCATTAATCATAGCTATATTACCAATTAATGAAAATGAATTAATAGTATTATAATTCATAAATTCCTCCTCTAATAATTTATAATGTTATTTAAATATGCTAAATACACGAGTTGCTTATTTTGATTTGCTACACAAGTAGTTAATACAAGCGTGCTTATATTTGATTTCTTAAATTCGATTTTTCCAGTTTTTTCTAATATATAGTGTTCTTTTACAGTATACTCATATTTTATGCCATTATAGTATATATACACACGATCATTATCTTCTAATCGAGCTAGATTGCGAAAATATGAAATTTTCGAATTACCGTTATGTCCAGCTAGTATTAATCTTCCTTTACTATCATCTGGCATGTTTGAATCACTAATAATTTGAATATTATATTCGACATTATTGTATTTTGAATCAATATTATACAATCCTTTTTTTAAGTTTATTTTGGGTATTTCTAATACCATTGAATAGTTTGTTGAATTATTATTCTTTGACTCTAAGACAGGCTGTTTTGTAGTCATTGTTGCATCATCATTTGATATATCAGATTTTCTAATAAATTCTTCTATTTTTTTATTCTCGTTTTTTAATTCGCTTATGGCTTGAATTTTCGGAATAAAACTTATAGCCATGCCTAATATTATTAATGTTAGGCCACAAAAAAACAACTTACTTTTTAAGTTTATTTTTATCATAAAAAATTACTCCTACACCAATAAAAAATAATATTGTAGTTAATGCTTGATAGATTGGAACTTCATTTTTTTCTGTATTAGGTATTTCTATTTCTTCTAAATTATTAATTAAAGATAATTCTATTTCTTCACCATCTTTTGTAACATTAAAATAAATTTTTTCTTCTGATAATTTATAACCGTTTAATGATAAAATTTCTTTAAAATAGTAAGAACCATAATCTAGTTCTAATTCAATATTTCCTGACTCATCTGTTAAATATGAATAAATTAAATTATCATTAAGATCATATATTCCAATTTGAACACCTTTAAGTGGATTTTCTTCTTCATCTGTTTTATGTAATTTTACTTTAGAAGTAATTTTTTTATTAGTCATATTTACTTTAACTATTTCTCCATCTTCTTTAATTTCAAAATATATTTTCTCATCTGATAAAACATAACCAGTAGATGCTTCAGTTTCAACTATATACATTTTTTTATTTACTGGTAAATTATTAATAGTAATCTTACCATCTTCATCAGTTATACCAGTATAGATTAATTCATCTTCTTCTGTATAAATTTCTATCTTGGTGTTTGGTATAACTCCTCCACTAACTAAATCTGTTTTAGTAAATTCTATTTTCCCTTTCTTTAAATAATTAAAATGATTTAAATTAGAATAAACAATAGCAGTACGATTATCTTTTTCAGTTAATTCAACAATATATTCTTCTATATCTAGTACATAATCATCAGCTGTTTTAGTTTCTATTACTTTATATTTACCAAGTGGCAATTCTTTACTGCTAGCATTACCATCATTATCTGTTACAATTGTATCTACTAAGTCACCATCATTATAATAAATGTAATTACCATCTGCTGATTTAATATCACCAGATGCATAAATATTATAATTTATTCCTTCTAATGGTTTATTATTTTTATAGTTAAAAGTATTATCACTAATATCAAATACCTCTCCTATTTTATTTATTCCAATGATACCCTTTATAGCTTTATCTTTAAATGTTACTGTTACGAAAGCTCCATATGTTGTATAAGCATAATGTGTATCATCACCTATGCTAAATTCCAATCCATCATTATTAATTAAGTAACCTTTTGGGCTAGATATTTCTATTAATTTATAGTTTCCCGCTTCTAATTTTAAATATGTTACAAATTTACCTTCCTCATCAGTTGAAAAAGTATCATATACCTTACCACCTACATATTGAGAAACATATTGATTGGTATCTGTATTTAGAATTCTAAATTTTGTATTTGGAATTGCTATTCGATTATTAGTTTCCTCATCCACTTTAAATACTTGAAGATAAGCAGATATTTTATTATTTAAAATATTATAGTACTGTTCACTTTCTGAATTTTCATCTACTGTTATATAAAAATCATGTATCTTAAGAAAACCAGTATTTGAATTTTGTTGTGAAAAACGATATACACCATAAGGTAATGTCGTAGTGGCATATCCATTTTTATCAGTAGTTATATTTTTTACAAAATTATCATTATGGTCATATATATTAAAAACAATACCACTTTCAGCATTTAAAAAAGTTGTTTTTCCATCAACAAAATCATATTGTTTTAATATACTTATATAGTTTTCAATAACATCTTCTTTAACAGTAATTTCTTGTGTACTTGAAGTTAAGTTAATATGATACACATTATTATCAAGTTTATATCCTTTACTTGGAGATAATTCTTTTATAGAATAGGTACCAGGTTTTAAGTATCCTGTAATGGCAGTTGAATCATTACCAATTGTTAGTATTTCTACTAAATTATTACTTGAATTATATATGCCATATTTAGCTCCAATTAAAGTCGCCTCACCTTGAGCAACAACACTATTATTCTTTGAATCTTGTTTAATTAATTTAATTTTACCACCAACTACATTTATATTAATATCAGTAACTACTGGGTCAACATAGCCTCTAGACATAGTTTTTTGCCTATCCAGATAATTATATAAAATACCTGTATTATCACCCGAACCATTTGTTGAATTCTTTACTACACTTATAGTAGTATTACCTACACTATTAGCAGTTAAAGTTAAACTATTACCATTTTTAGTAGCACTAACATTATTACTTGTTCTAACCTCAAAATTATTTAATACGTTATTAGAGTCGTATAAAGTTATTGATTCACCTAAATTTAATGTTAAACTTGATACATTAAAATTCGGCCTAGTATAATGATTAGCTATTAAATTTTCTATCTCATCTTTCATCCAATCATAACGATAGTCGTGTGCACCATTAGCTGTATATGTAAAAAAGAAGTTGCCGCTAGGGTCAACAGTAGACCATATCATAAGTTGAGTTATACCATACCATCTTTCATCAGTATGATTACCATAACCATATCCATAATACGCAATTAGCATTAATCTTCTCCATGTATCTCCTGATACCCCAAGTATCTCTGCTTGATTTGATTCGCTTGCGCTATAAGTATTACCTTCACCTAAATCTATCCATGGTTGTACACAATAAACAAAATGTCCATCACTATTTCTTGTTATCATTCCAATTGATTTAAATTTACCAGATCCATTAGAATGTAGTTTTTTTATATATTGACCTGTTAAAGTTCTAGTAGAAAAAGAATCTTGACTACTATAAGCTGAAACATCCATACACGTACTTGAAAAACTAATTATACTTATCAATAAGTATATTAGAATTCTTTTTATTTTTTTCATATTATCATTCCTCTCTTTGCAAAATAAAAATACCTATTTCTAGGTATTAATACTATTAATTATTCATCATATTTTTATATTCATCATAACTTTTATGATAATCAACACCGTTTAATTGAAATCCTACAATCAATCCAACAACAGTAGCACTACCATATGTAGTTCTAGGGCATTCATATTGAAACACAAATGTCGTAGAACGATTATTTAACAATTCATTTCCAAGTGATTGACATTCTTCCATTGAAATAAGATGGCCGTTATAATATGTAACAGGGCTATCAATTTCTAGTTGCAATTCAATAGCTATTTCTAAATCTGATTTTGAATACTCAACAATAGAATTATTATCTGAACTAGTTGATTCATTTCTTTCAGATTGTTGATAACTACTTTCATTTGATTCATTATAATTATAATTGCTATTAGGATTTATATTATCAATGTTGATATCATCATGCTTATTGTCAGTAATCTCTTCTTTTTCTTCTTTAGCTTTTTCTTCAACCTTTGGTTTAATATCTTGCTGTATTTCATTTTTTAATAATGTAACATTAGCATTTTTAATTAGAATTAACCATAATATAATTGTAATAATACTTAAACTAATAAACAAAATTCTTTTCAACTTCATATACACACTCCAAATAACTCTTAACAATATAATTACTCAAAAATCTAAAAAAATCAAATCATTTAATCAAATTCATAAAATTTTTAAACCAATATTATCACCTTCTTTCTTAATACACTAGTTTTTTGACACTGAGTTCCCTATAAACTCATTAGATTACATCCACAAATCTATCTAATCCAGATTTTAAGCAAAACTTGACTATAGCACTTTTTCTAACTATTCCAATATGCCTAGAATTTGTTCTTAAATTATTGATTATTTCTGTATCAGTCATTCTATCAATGAAGGTGCTATCAAAAATTTCTTTTTCTTCCTCATTTAATGATTTATATGCATAATAATAACTGTTTAAAAACTTAACCATTTTTTCCTCATCATTCATATTTTTAATTAAAATGCTTTCAATTTTAGAACTAGTATTTTTGACACGACTGCCATATTTGTATTCATATGAAGATACAGTAGAAGAATTATAACTGAAACCACTTTCTAATATTAATAAAAATGTTTCAACAATATCTAATGTAATAAATATTAATTCTCTAAACTTTTCTACTGGATACTGATTGACTATATAATCAGACAAAAATAATGTTCTTCTCTTAATCATATTAATCCTCCTAACTTAAACAAAAAAGAGCATAGAAAATTAATTTCTAAATGCTCTTCAAAATCAAATCATAAATTGTATCAAGGGAAGAAACCAGAATAAATACAAATTCCGGTAGTATCAGCAAATATTTAATATTCCACTTTTCCATAATCGATTCCTCCAATCAAAATCATAAGTAGATATAAATATTTGCACATATAATATCACTTTGTATTAAATAAGACAATTCCCAATTCTAGGAATAAATTTCCTCCTATTCATCCAATTATGACCATTATATCAATCATACCCGAAAAAACATATTAAATCAAATACAAAATAAAGCATATTTTTTTAACTTTTTAATTTAATTTTAATCTAATTATGATTTGTCATTTTAATATTGCTTATTATTTTGTATTTTTTGGAGGTATATATATAATTAAATCATTGACACTACAATCTAAAATATAGCAGAACTTTGCCAAAATATAAAAGCTAATACTGTAATTTTCACTATAATAATACTTTTTTACAATTTCATATTTTACATTTGATAATTTACTCATTCTGTTAATTGTAATACCTTTTAAGTCCATCAAGTCCTTCAACCTTAACTCAATATATCCAAAATTACATGTTTCATCAATTAAATAATCACTAACCATAGTCAACACCCTTCTAGCATAAAAAAAGTGGGCAGTACTATGGTCTAGTACTACCCACAATTATTAACAATTATTATATATATCTTAATTATAACATAAAATTAAACAATTATTTAATAAGTTTACCGTTTTTTAATAAATTTAACATTTGTATATTTTGAATAGCCGTTCCAGTATATGAATCAATTCCGTTTTTCTTTGCTATTTCCATACGATTCTTAAACGAAGAATCAACATCAATTAATTTTAAAGCATCAACTATACTTACTCCATTGTAATTAGGTATAGGATAATATTCAAGATTAGGGGTGGTAAGAGATAATATTTCATTAACTCGTTTTTGGACTGCTTGATAATCATAACCAGCTTTAATTAAGCGTGACTTTCTTGCATATCCATTATCCCATTTTCCGTCTATTACTTCTAAAGCAAGTTCATCTATACTTTTTCTTATTACATCTAAATTAGATGAATAATCAATGAATTTTAATTTACCATGTTCATCCCACTTGCGTACATTATAGTTATTCGAATGTTCAATACCTGAAACTGCTGTAATTTGTACTCCATCATTCCAAATTGGAGTACATTCAACTGCTAAACCATTACCTATATAAATTCCTACATGACCCTTAGTATGTAGTAATTCACCAACTTGTATATTCGAAAAATTACTTGATACATTATAACAATAATCTATCATTTGATCGGCGCTTACATCAGGGACACTATTAGAGGCATATTTAGCTCCACCATAAGTATCAGATGTATCACCATTCCATCCCCAAAGAATTCCTTTGATTAAGCAAACGCAATCAAAACCAAAAGTATCAGAAGAAGAATTTTGAATTTTAATTCTTCTTCTATCTCCATTGTTATAAGAATAATTCTTTGTGTATCTATTTTTATTTTTTGAATTCATAGGTGCTCCAAAACAACCTAATATATATAGTGTATTATATTTACTAGCTATATCAATTGCTTTATTCACAAAATCAATGCTTTTCATTTTCTGTATAAACGATTTTTGTATCTGAAACAACTTCTATAAATTCATCTTCATCTAATATTTCAATATCTTCATCCATGATATCATCTCCCTATTTTGTCTTAGACAAATCAGATATACCTGCCGCAGCTTCAGCTGCTATCAAGCAAAGTACAATAGATTGTAAAAAATTCGGTTCAATGCGTGAATAATAACAAATTAATGCACTAATTAAACCAATAATTACATTTTGTATAGGAATATATCTATTAGGGATAGATTCAATAAAAAGACTAGTTATTGCACCAAGTACATAAGTAACAATACTTACTATTACTACATATGTTATTTCCATAAGTCCACCTCCTGTTCAAACAGTTGGCGAAATATAATTATTTTACTATAGTACTGTTTCTAATATCAACATTACTTTAATTACTAGTCAAAAACATAAATATAACAAATAATTTTTTGGGTATCATAATCTTTTTAATTCAAAATCAAAAAATTTATTTATCTGCAATATCAAGTTGACTTAATCCGTACAACCAATTAGTATTATTAGTAGATTTTGCTATATTATAACAATAGTCATAATCACAACGAAGCCCTTTTTTATCAGAGTAATTATTTAATCTTTCTAAAATAGTAAGTGAACCAGGCCAATTTAAATCTTCTAACCATTCCATAAGATTTGGTAGATATGGTCTAAGTTCTTCATCGGATTTATTTGAAAGAATAATAGCACAATTATCCCATACATTTTTGTTTGTATTAACATGTAATGGAAGTATAAATGCATTAATACATTTAACATTTTTTGCCATTTCAATGCCTTTTTGCTGATTTTCTTCAGTCTGATGCCAATCAATTAATAACATAATTTCATCAATATTTACCATAAATATCATTCTCCTATATATCGTATTGTTCTTTATATTAATCTAGTTTAATAACAACGCCAGCCAAGGCTTGTGTCCAAATAGAATTTACTCCTTGAATGTGCCATTCCTCCAATGTACCAGTACCTTCAGCAGGATATACAGCAACGTGAGTGGGTTTATCCTGAATAGCTCGTAATACTCCAGTATCATTTATTGCATTAATAGTTGTTACGGCAGAACCAAATCTAGGAATTGTAGAAAATGATAATCCCGAATCGGTCTTAACATCTTGCTTAGTTGGAACTAACTTACTCAAATCCTCATATCCATAACGATATATTAGTGTATTTCCATTAGAAGAAGGCATTGTACTAGTTGCTGGAATTGAGATTGAAGATTCTAAAATTTGAGATTTATCAGCAGTTTTGCTCTTACTTTTATTATTATCACGAGATAAACTATTAGCAAAGTCATTAACACCAGAAATAATTGGTGGTACTATAACTTGCGTAGCTGCACGCAAAGCATAGTAACCAGCAACGGCACCTAAAATTGCTAAAACTCCAGTTCCAATTGAAAGTGAAATTGCTAACTCCCCAGTTAAATCGCTTGAATTAACTGGATTATTACAAGTGTAACAATACAAATTAGTGTCAGAAATTGCTTTCATTGTTCCTAATATTCTATCTGCATTAATAAACCTACGCCATCTTGGATTGTAATATCTAGAATTCAAATAGTAAAGTTCAGTTTCTGTATCATAGTAATATGAGCGATATCTAAAAGGATTAATAATACCAATATTGTTTGAATCGATAATATCAACACCATTACTATCTTTTATTGATAAAATATTTCCCCAAGAATCATATTCATATGATACTATTTGATTATAATTTGAATCTAATATACCTATAATGTCATTTTGAACATTTTTAATAAAATAATATGTGTTATTATTATACAATATTGCACATGGTCCTGTCAAATCATAGATATAATATATAATATCTGTACCTCTCTGCTCATATATTATTTTATCTCCCTCTAGATAATATTTAGTTAATATATTATTTATACTTTTAGATAATCTTATTCCATCTTCATTATATTTGTATATAGCATTAATATTCTTTTGTGAATCTGTATAACTTACCAATTCTCTACCATTAATCCAACTCATAGTTATATTGTTACCAATAGTTAGTGGATTTCCAATAGAATCATATATAATTGATATACCATTATAATTTGTTAATTGATCTATCCAATCAGAATTAGCATATGTATAAGATATGGTATCAATTATATTACTTGTTGTTAAATCTTTTTGAATAACTGATGATAGATTGCCACTTATATCATAGTTATATTCAATAGTTTTATTACTAAGTATATTGTCCTCACGTATTAATTGATTGTATTCATCATAATCATATTGCTTAATTAAATTATCATTTAAATAAACTTTTGTAATATTATACATTTTATCATACTTATAACTGTACTTATTATTACCATTTTGTATACTTTCTGGTATATCTATAGTTCTATTTCCGAGGTGTAGATAATTATACTGTGTATTATATATATTATTTATTTTTTTACAAGATATGCGTCCCAAGCCATCATATTGATATTGAAGTAATGCGTTTCCTACTTCTTCTATTTCTATCATTTTATTATCTTTGTTCAATGCATAATATACATTATGATTTTGATTATTCAATTTATAATTTCTGAAAACAATTTGATTATTATAATTATAATCATACTTTATTTCAAAATTATCATTTGTATATTTAATCACTCTATCATTATTATCATAATTATATTCTTTTATTGAATCATTAGATTTAACTTTACCAACATTCCCTACTGAATTGTATTTATAAGTATATTTATTATCCATTTTGGTAATAGTTTCTATCCTGTCAAGATCATCGTATTCATATGATATTATATTATTATTTCCAAATGTAGAACTTAATAAATTACCATTGTTACTTTCAAAGATATAATTGATTAATGTAATATCATCCCCTAATTTAACTTTTTTTAAATTCATAAAATCATCATATTCAAATTTATATTCTTTATTTCCTTGAATTATATTAGACAATAAATTTTTTGAATTATAATTATAAGTTACTTGTTTGTTGCCTTGTGCAATTGAACTAATTCTTTTTTTTGAATCATACAAGTAATTAATAACATTATTATTAGCATTAGTATATGAGTTAATCAATCCAGTAATTGGATCAATAGCATACAATTCTTGATTTAATAAACTATCAGTGATACTATTAACAAATTTACCATTTGAGGTGTAAGTTGCATCAACTTCAATAAATGGCTGATTTGCTAATTCAAAATAGAATTGATATTCTGAATCATTAGAATCATCGAATGTATCAAACACTAAGTGATCATTATCAACTTTTAAAGCTCCATACTCATTATTATTCAATTTAACTTCTATTTTGAAACTTCCATTATTATTTTTACTAATTCTAAAAACATAATCAGAATTACCATATTGTGAATTACCACTATTAACACTGCCTATAACTAATTGAGCGTTTGAATATTTTAAATATGTTGTATTGCTACCAACTAAATTTATTGTATATTCTCCAGTAGGCATATATTCGGAATCAAGTAATTCTGTTATATTATATAATGTATTACTGCAAGGATCTTCTACCATCAAAATTTGCCCATCGATAAATTTTAAATATCTATTTGTTCCTTTATTTCTAATTGTATATATTCCGTTAGATAATACAAAATATTCTGATTTTACAGTTTTTATACTATAAGGTTTACCGTTTGAATCATATTTAATCTTATTAGCCACGCCTTCTCCTGATAATGCATTTATTAACCTTTTTTTGTTTATATTATCATATTCATATCTATGGTTATCTCCTACTGGATTAGTAGTTGAAATCAATCTATTATTCTCATCATAATTAAACACATTTTTTATACTATCCGAATCGTTAGTACCTATCAAATTGCCATAATTATCGTAATCATAATATTTTGTGTTTAAATCTTTATAAAAAAACAAATTTGTAACAGATAAATCATTAAATTCATTTTGATGATTAAATTTTATAGTAATTGATTTGAAATCATATGCTGCAGTATCCTTATAATCTATAAATTGCCAATGTTCGTTTGGTACAAATTGAGGTATATAAATCTGATATAGCGGTTGATTTTCATCTACTGGATTATAACAAATTTCTACGTTGTTTATTACGGTCGATCCATCAGCATATATACCATTATTTTTTACCCAAAAAGATATATCATAAGTATCTCCAGCCTTACCATGTATTGGTAATGTTCTAGAAATGCTATTTGAATTTGATAAATTTATTTTTAAAGAATGGACACCATTATCGTTTATAACTTCATAAGTATCTTGAATATTTGAATCAATCAAACTACCTGTCCACTCACTAAATCCATTTGAAAAATCCGAATTATCTATCATATTATAACGATTTGCAACTTCTCCTGTTTCTAATTGTATATCATCTACAAATATAATGGTATTACTGTTTATTAGTTTTATATTTATGCTTAATGGGCTTAATGCACCTTCATTGTAAAATATTGTTAAAGTATGTCTTTCAAATTTTTGATTTGCCATTATTGTTTTATTTTTTTCTATTAATTGATTATTTTCGTCGTAATAGCTCAACGAAATTATAATATTTTGATTATTTTTAAAGTATCCACTAAAAGTATAATATTCATTTGTACTTAAACTAATACTATAAGTTGCTGTTTGATTATCTGCATTACTTTGTAGCTTTAGACTTCTATTACCAGTTACATAATTGGTATTATCAAAACTTTTCGTTAAATTACTTGTAACTACAAAATTATCTGTATTTGTCTCAAAGCTTGTATTTGCCAATATATTTTTTACATATTTTACCATTGCATTTGTAGACACTACTTTATTTTTTTTATAATATTCATCATTTATATTTTCACAGAAATTTTCATAAGTAGAATATGCATTTGAAATGTCACCATCTGCTCCAACTGTATTAGTTGATATTTTATTTCCACTAGAATTAAACATAATTGTATTAGTAATATTATAATCATATGTTATTAGTGTTTGATTGAATCCATAAGTGAATTCTACTACTTTACCCAAAGTATTATTTAACCCATATTGTTTTACATTCTTTATTCTATATGGATTTACATCGTAATATTGGTATCTAATTTGCATACCATTAGTATCTACTATCGAAGAAATAATATCTCTTTCATTATAATAGAATTGTGTAATTCCAGCTAATGATGTAATAGAAGTTATTTGATTACCAGTATATGAAATTGTAGTTTGAGTAATTGGACTAGTTACAATAATCTCATTATTTATAGTGTATTCTAAAGTTATTTCATCCCCATCAGAATCAATTACTTTAGTAATTTCGTTATTTGAATTATGAAGTATTTGAATTTGATTATTTTCAGAATCTTTAATTGACTTTAGATAATAGAATTCATCATTAACATTATTTTTTGCAAAGTGTAATGTGTTATTATATTTATCTGTAATAATATATTCTGAATTAACAAATTCTAGTTTTAACATTAATCCATCTTCATCTGAAATATATTCACGCGTTTCATAATATTCTTCTTCATCATATGGGATCCCTACTGGTGGTATATTATGTACATCTTTTAGTACACTATATCTAGTATTTTTAAAGTAATGAATAGTATTATCTTCATCTACAAATTGATAATAAACAGTGTCGCCAATTGTGATTTCTTTTATTGTTTGTAAGAGATTAAATTTAAAACCTTTATTATCAGCAATAACATCATTTGTATTATAAACAAGATTCAATACAGCTGGTAATTTACTTCCTATAGTAGAAGAAATTTTAAATAATCCTACTAAATTACCATTATATGTATTTACATAAGTTGATCCGATATTAAATTTTGATTCTATATAATCCCAATATTCTTCTAATCCATTTTGATTTCGATATGAAATTTCTAATACTGGTTCTGGATTTGCATTAGGTATAGTATGATTCTTAGAATAGAAGGCTGGAAAATTTTCATCTACATACACATCACTAACTGATTTAATCATCAACCCAAAATTCTCTGTATCTTTATACCAATGTTTTACCAAATCCGTAATATCACCATATGGGTTACTACTATATTGAGGTATAATTTCGTTGTTCTCTACCCAACTTCTTTTTACAAATTGAATTCCTTCTACTTTTGGATCAAATTTTCCAATCATGTTATTCCAATTTGCATCTTGTTCATTCCAAGATTCAGTAATTCTATGTATTTCAATTGCTTTATTCGATTGTGTACCAGGAGTATTATAAGTTACATATCCACATAATGTAAGGGTTGCTTTTATTACCTCACTTCCAGTACCAATTTGTGGCAAATCAAATTTTATTAATGTTTCATTTATTCTATCACTGTTGTTGATTCTTTCAACGCCAGCCTTTAAAATATCTTTATTGTATCGAACATCTGAAGTATCGCCATCATATATATATGTATCCATTATCCCAATAGAAGTCTTATTATCAGTGATTGTTGGATCAATATATATAGGATACATGCGTTCTTTAGAAGTTAACCAATCATAATCTAATATTAATTTTATCTCATAGAAATCTCCAGTTTTAAAAATTTCATAATATATGTTATTATTTATAACACCATTTGAATCTTCCATATATGGTTTTTCTATTGTAAATAAATCCTCGTTACCTCTTTTTGCTTTAATTGAACCATTTGTTAAATTTAACTCTAAATTTGTTTTTATTGTAAACGTTATATCATTTATAGGTTTACTTTTTAAGACAATTGTTTCTTTTACTTTAGAGGGTAAGGTTTTATATTCTATATCTATATCTTCCATTATTTCTGGATAAAGAACTTGTTCAGACAATTTTGAAATTTTATTACCTCGTTTTAAATTAGATAAATTTGAGTTATTCATTTTTATATCCAAATAACTCTTTTCACGTTCAATTCTTATTAAAGAATCTTTTCCATTGTCATCAAATAATACCCTATAATCATTATTCAAATTAATATATTGATTATTCTTTTTAACTAATGTATTATCAATTTCCTCATACTTTCCATCCTTAAAAAAATGAACGTTTGTATTATATATTCTTGCTACAATCGTACCATCTTCTTGTAGAAAATGTTTGACATTTGGTTCTCGTCTATCTATTAATTCTATTTCTTTCATATATTCCTCCTCATATTATCTAATTGGAATATTAAGCAGTTCGTTTCCATACATATATAGCTAAATATGGGGGCATGTTTTCATGAGCTTGTCCCCCGCCAGTATTACCAGTATTTCCACTAAATCCATGCGTATGATCCCCTACTCCGTCAGTAACTGTAACTCCGGTGTAATCACAAGATGAATATAAATTTCTAACATAATCACTTGTACCAGAATAATACTGTGTTGGATTTCTATGCTCCTTAGTATGACCCGTATGTGAGTGTGCACCCGCTCCACCAGTAGTTCCACTAAATGAATGACCGTGACCTGGTATTTGATTTGTAGTTAAAGTTACTGTTGCAGAACCTCCAGTAGTACCTGCTGCATAAGTATTACCAGCTGCAAGTAAAAATGTATCCATTATTCTTGACCATGTTCCACCAAATAATAAGGCAGGGTCTGTATTAGCAACTGATAAGTAGATCGAACCAACTGGATATGGTTCAACTAAGTTACCACCACCAGTAGTTGTAATACTTCTAACAGTTAAGTTACCTTGACTATCTAATTCAAAATTATTATTTTTTGATGATATGCAACCAACTGTTAAATTATCGATTTCCTCATTAACATTGTTTCCATCTTGCGTAAACGCATCAATTATATAATCATAATTATTCATATAATTACCTCTTTTCTATTTTTTTATTTATGCAATTCTAATTTGAGTCCCGTGCTATTACAAATTACCAATTACATGTCATTGTAGCTATTGCTGATGGCATACTATCGTAATAATCAGCTATCGAGCTATCTGGTTTAATACCGCCACGATTGATAGTATGATTTCGTGCAGTATTTAAGCTTACATTATTAGTAGCATGTGCATAATCGCCATACGCATTTAATTGTGTAATAATATCACTTGTATTTTTTTCTACATCAAAATATAAGTATGAATTCATTGATACTACGCTAGCTGATGGTAGTTTATATATAGAACTAGCACCAGTTGACGTGACTTTTTGAGTATTTACACCATTACTGTCGCAATTTGTTTTTGAATAACAATAGCTAGATTTAAAATATAATCCGCTTGCTATTTTTACAGTTGGATCGATACCAATACCAATAATGTCATAGCTTCTTGTAGAAGGCATTGTTTTCCATTTTAAAGTAACTTTATATCTATACCTGTTATTTACAGATATAATAGTTGTTGTCATTTTTTTACCTACTGTTTCAACAGAACCAGGAATATAGCTTTTTGTTGAAATGCCATCATCCTCAATAGGTAAATCAATTACTTTTTGGGAAACAATTTTTCCTTTTAAGTTTTTATTATTATTAAATTCAGTTTGTGTCATATTTTGAATTTCATCTTTTGTGAATCCTAAATTTATTAAATTCTTATATTCAGTAGAAGAAATTCTAATATTATTATTGTTAACTAATCCAGTAGCGGCATTTGCATAACAAGATCCAACTAAAAGTAATAATAAAAATATTAAGCCTTTTACCGTATTCTTCATTTCTATCACCTCCTTGACATCACAATAGCAATCATCAAAGGAGAATCCCACCTCTTACTCGGATAGTTTAGTATCTTTATTAGATAGTTTCATATCGCATTTGGAGAATTAGGCATCATAACATAAATTTTTGAATATAAGCACACAAAAAAAGCAGTTTATTAAACTGCTTAAAAATAAAAAAAGACAATTCTAAATTTAGAATTGTCTACCACCTTCATATATAAATTTATTATTAGCAAATGCTTGATTAACCTTTAATGGTATTACTATCACATTTTCTATACCATTTTCATCTATATACTTAAATTTAATGGTTAATGCATTATCATTTAAGATACCATCGTTCAACAAAAGATTATAATTACTTTTTTCAACAATATAGAAATTAACATTATTAAATGCCTGGTTTAATGATATTGGTGAATAATCCTTTTTACTATTATATAATGATAAATCACCAATTTTTTGAATTTCTGTATCATATGACATTAATGAATATTCAAATAATACACCATATTTTCTATCTAAATCATATCTAGATAAATTTGAGATTGAATTAATTGAAAGAATATCCTTTTCATCAGTCATGATTAGTAAACCATTTATATCAATTCCATTATCTACACTTTCTATTTGATAAATATAACAATTATCATAATTACTCTTTAATAATAAAAATAATATGATGGATATAGCAAAAAGTGTTATTGCCAATATTATCAACATTGCCTTTCTATGTGCTTTCTTCCTATCAATATCATTATAATATTTAATAACGCTTGCTATATCTAAATCATCAGTATTATTAGAAATAGGATTTAAATCTCTTTCTCCATTTAATAATTCTTTCGTGCTAACATGCAATATTTCACTTAATTGGTTTAATAAAGCTATGTTAGGAGCGTTAGTACCATTTTCCCACTTAGATACAGTCTTATCAGTTACACCAAGTTCATCACCTAATTGTAATTGTGTAAGATGTAATTCTTTTCTGCATTGAGCGATAAAGCTGCCCATTTTCTCTTGATTCATATACTTCAACTACCTTCCAAAACAGCATGACAAAAAAGTCAAATAAAAAGATTCACTTCATAACACCTATCTAATACTGCTCCAACAGGTTAAAGTTACTGATCATTTCAATTTCACTTATAAAAATCTTCCATTTTTCTATCTAATATAATAGATAGTAACCATAATTTTTCTTTTGGTATATTTTTAGTTTTATCACGCCTGCTTTCAAATCTTTTATAATAATTATGGCTATAATTTAATAATTCAGCAATACGTTGTGTAGAATATGGATTTAATGATGGAACATGTGAACAGTTTTCTTTAAATTGATAATATCTTTCTAAGCGATATTTCTTAATATTTTCGCATATTCTTTTGTTAAGTTTATCTTTATCCAATTCATAGCATATTTTTTCAATTCTATGCCAATCTATATTTTTAAAATACGATGCATCCATACACATTACACCTCATACTACTTTATTATTTATATTATTACATTTAAATATTTATAAAACAGCAATGTATACACGCAAATGTGTAAAAAATCTTTTTTTATTAAAAAAAGATATGCTTGCAATGCATATCTTTAATGATTATATAAATAAAAAACTATAAATTATATTAGAATTCCCAATGTTCATTATCCATAAAATCTTTTATAGATAAATGTTCTACACCCTCATACTCGCACAAATTAGGAACTTTTGCACCACCATTCTTATATACTTCAGTAGAAACTACTTTATATCCCATAACCTTAGCCTTAGCAACAACAAAAGGATCAGCTTCATTACAATACTGCATTTTATCTTGTTTTTTAATGTTATGTTCAAAATTTAAATTTGAATAAATATGTTTAACAACATCTACTTCGTGCTGATCTGGTTTAAAAAAAATCTCTTTATGATTTTTTACCCATTCAGCTAAATTATCACCATGTTCCTCCAATTCTCTTCTAACTTCCATAACCGATATTATTTTACCATTTTTAACTAATTCTTCAAAATTCTCCCATAATTTTTTAAAGGTATCAGTATAATAGTATTTAAATAAATGAATGAACGCCCCTGAATCAAATACATACATTATAATACACCTCTAAATCTACTTGAAAATTCATTAAAGTTCTTAGGCTTTAGCATTAAATAATGCGAGGCTTGTGTAGCAGTTATAGAATGATTAAAGTAATTTTTAAATACTACTGAAACATAATTTTTTCCTAAATATGACATTTTATTCGAATAAAAATTACCCATAGGCTTCCTTTTAGGAATATTTTGTAATTCTTCATTCCATTTATTTACTAACTTTGTATATAAATCAGATGAAAAATTATAATTATCAACTATTTTTCTCAAGATAACCTCTTTACTAACTGTGTATAATTTTGATAGTTTTTTACATATTTCTTCAACATCAATATTTGAATTTTTTAATGACTCATATTCTTCTATAAAATCATCATTTGGAACCAAGAAATCACCGGCAAACTTATTACAAAATTGTTCAATTTCCTTATCAACTGAATTGTTTATGTTATCATTAATATGTTCATCATTTTCTATATCAATACCACTTGTTTTGAATAAAATATGTGCCAACTCATGAAACATTGTAAATAATTGCCTATTTTTACTTAAATTATTATTAATAAATATGATTGGAAATTTATCATCATATATACAAAAGCCAGAATATGAATCGTTTTGAAAAGAATCTTTAAATACAGTTATTCCTATTTTATTAAATGCATCTCGCCACATTTCTAATGTTTTTGCAACATCATTTTTTTTCTTCTGAACGTCTATGCTTACTTCTAAAATTTTTCTGACACATTCACATGAATTTTTTATATCATTTTTATTAAGTTTTATATGTATGTTGTTGAAATTTGATTTAAATTCATTTAACTCTTTTACATTCAATTGCATAATAAGTGCTTTTCTAAATAATTTATACATATTTGGATCAAATTCATAAAAAGCTATATCTGGTAAACTTCTAAACTGCTTTGCTGGTGTAGGCTCTTCTGGTATTCTACTAAAAAAGAATAAAGCAATAGGTCTAGCATATAATTTAGCCATTTGTTCCAAAAACGAGTATGACACTGGTTCTTTACCATTTTCTATTTCTTTTAATTTTTCAACATCAATATTTAGCTTTAAAGCGGCCTGTTCTACTGTAATATGTATAGATTCTCTAGCCCACTTTAAAATATCATTATTAGCAAATAATTTATCCATTATTATCACCTTGTAATGATTTTATCATATTTTATAACATATTAAAACTCAGATTGTTCAAAATCTGAGTTTAACCATTAATATGAATTATTTATTTCTATAGAATAATAATTTTTGTGCACTATTCTATTTTTCTTTTTCTTGGCTAATATATATCCAATCTTTTTATCATCATTTGATTTATTATTACAATAATTAATTTCATTTCTTTCACATATATAAAGTATATTCCAACTTTCCAGATCAAAGTATTTTTTCATTTCTCCATAGTCTAATAATGAATTATCTTTTTTTAAATTGATTGACAAATTATAATAAATATATAGATATCCACCTTCCCTAACATTAGCCATTAATTGTCTTACCTTATTTTTCATTGATATACCATTATTTTTTTCTAAATTTAAAGAGTTTTCTATATAGATAAAATCATATTTATTTACATCTTTATGCTTATAATAATTAGATTCATTAACTATAACGTTAGATTCTAAATTATAATCTTTTATTCTTTTCTTTAATCCTGCTGTTTTTTTATTATTTATTAATCCACCATTTAACAATATATTATTATCTTCATAACAAGTTACATTAAAACCATTCTTAGCAAAGGGAATAACATTTTTACCATCATTTGCATCGACTATTAATATGTCTAGTATTCGTTTATATTCATTCTTCAAAAAATTAATATAATCATATACTTGTTGGCTCGCATCTCCATATATACTACCTTTTCTATAAGTTCTATTCACTACTCTCTTATGATATTTATGTGATACTCTTTGAACTAAAATAGTACCAACATTATGATAATGTTCTTTTTTATTATATGGATGCTTATTATGTTTAGTTATTCTTATATCATTTTCACGATAATATATTACATTCCACTCTTTTGAATTAAAATATCTTTTTATTTGTCCTTTCATAATTATTTGCCTCTTAGAAATTTCATGATCATCACCTAAATAATATGTCAAATAAATATAACCATTATCTTTAACACAACTTTTTAATTTTTTTATTTTATTAGCTATACTATACTTATTATTCTCTTTTAACTGTAATGTCCTTATAGCAAGTACAAGATTATATTTTTCATTAACATTATGTTTATAAAAATTTTCGTTAAATAAGTTTACTTTCTTATTTATTCCTTCAATTCTTTTATTTAATCCAATTGTATAAAAATTATCAATACAACCACCATTTATTAGTATACTGTTTTCTTCGTAACAAGTAATATTATATTTTCTTTTTACAAGTGGTAAAACATCTATACCATCCTGACAATTAGGAATAAGTATTTTATCGCCTGGTTTTATACTAGAATGCTCTATAATTTTATTTAAAACCACAATATTAGGTTCACCATATATGCTTAATCCTTTTTTTGCATATTTGCTTTTATATTCTGCCATTTTTAAAGTCCTTTCGTCTACTACTGGGACTCATGAACTTTATTGTTTCTCCCAACATTGTATCCTTATAAAAATTAGCAAAAAAATTGCAATTTTTTAGGTGGGAGATATTTTTTTTATTTTTTTTCACTTTTCCATTTTTAGATAAAACTCATTTTCCCCTTTATTTTTAGGGCTTTTTTCCACTTTTTACATTTTCTCCCTTTTAAATGTATCACC
>AUXO013713957.1_pt1 | contig 35297 bp, 47 predicted proteins | sample 768731 | NCBI WGS metagenome assembly AUXO01 (sample SAMN02715735, study PRJNA202380) | gut metagenome | biome: sheep rumen | host: Ovis aries | place: New Zealand: Palmerston North | reverse complement strand
AAAACAGATGAAACAGAATGGCTTCCATTAGAATATGAAACTGAGTTTATTGGTAAAAATGACAGCTTGTTCAAAGTTGCGTCTATTGACTTGACTTTCTTCAAAGGCGATGGAAGGTCAATCAGTGGTTTAGTTGATTTTGAATGTATGAACGATAAATTAGTTTATAATGAAAAGTTGGATTTCAAAGTTTCAAAGAAATCCTGGGACAATACACAACTTGAAAAGGTAAGGCTTACACCAGAAAACAATGTCTGCAAGGCTTTCAAGTTTGGTATTACAAGTGATGATTATTTACACATAGCTAATGTTTGTATAAATGTTGAGGAAGTCTCACAGAATACTAACGCAGCTAAGCACATATAAGGAGAATATTTCAAATGGATGAGAAAGAGATAGACGATGAATATGACTTTGAAGAGGAGACTTCTGACAGAGACGATGGTGGAGTAGAAGTTGATTCTGGTGGACAAGCAGACACTTCTGAAACAGAAGAAGCAAATACTTCAGTGGAAGATTCTGCAGTCGAATCTCAAGAAGCTGAGTCTAATGATGTAGATTTTGAAAACAACTATAATACCCCACAAGACTACTCCTGGATTGTGAGTATTTCTGATGAAGATATTGATAATTCACTAAATGAAAAGATTGAAAAGTCAAATGTAGAACCAACTAACATATCAAGAGAATATGATGCTGCTTGGAATTACGCAGACCCTTTCAACCCTTTCCGTGAAAAAGAGACTTTACAAGAACAATTGAGTAATGAATTTGGAATTGATTATGATGCCTTTGAAGAAGGGCTCAAGGAATCTAATGAACGCCTGAAGGAATCTATTGAACGCCTGAAGAACCTACCAAATATTGAAAAGTCTGAAGACAGACGTGAGGAACTTCGAAATAAAGGAATGTCTCCTCAACCCAGTAGCATTCGTGGAAAGCTGGAAAACCTTGCTAAAGAATCCCCAATGTATGCTAGTAGTGACTTAGACAAAATCTTTGAAGCAAACTCTGAAAAGATGAGTCAAAAAGCTCTTGAGTGGACAAAAGACCTATACACTGATGAAGAATGGAGGGAAAGACAAAAAGAACACGCAGAAAAAGAAAAGTGGGATAATTATAGAAGTGACTTCTTACATAGGCTTGATAACCTGACAAGAACAAAAGACCCAGATGAAGAAGGCCCCGCCGAATATGACTTTGATAGGCTTCATAGAGTTGAAGATGACTGGGAGCCATTGAAAGAAGAGATGAAAGCTCATCCTGATTTTGAAAAAGAAGTTTATGAAAATTATTGGAACTCCTTGGAGAAAGGAATTTATGATGGTTATTCAAAATTGGAAGAAGCAGCTAAAAATTCTCCAATGCTTGCACAAGCCGGCACTTCAACAGAGCTCAGAAACCCAAAAAAGGAAGAAAAGTATTCTGAGGGATTTGACCCAAATGACTATCAGTATGCCCAGAACCTTATGGAAGAAACCTCTGATTTCAATTATGAAAAAAACAAGGCAAAAAGAGACTTAGATAGGGCTCAAAAAGATTATGAAAGTTCTGATGAAGATTATCAAAGAGAACTTGAACGATATAACAAGGAAGCTGAACAAGCCAAATATCTTGAGCGTATGGGTATCAAAGTAGAAGACCTCGGCGTGAAAGACCCCGGAACATTGGAAGATTATAAAGAGGCTCAAAAGGAAAAATTAGACAAAGCAAAAGAAGTTTTTGACAAGTTTCAGAGTGACTCTAATGTATTTACCAGCTATCTTGACAAGTACAAGGGAGATTGGGATAAATATCAAAGCACATTGACAAAAGAAGAAGTAAAAGAAAATAAAAACTCACTTGTTGATGAAGCCCAGGAAGCCGTGTTCAAGGCAGAACGAGCGGCAACATGGTATATGTCTGAAAAGTACGGCAAGGACTTCCTCAGTCATATGCCTGAGGGTGGTTGGACAGTTGAAAACTGCCAAGAGATTATTGATAATGCTTCCTCTGCTGCTCCGACCGAAGTTGATGAAAAACTTGTAGGGTTAGCAAAAGACATTATTGGAGCAAATGAAAACTTCGAAAAAGCTAAAAAAGAAGCAGCCTTAGATACGGCTTCAAGACGTGAAGAATCCGATGAAATGAGGAAAGCCGCAATAAAAGAAGCTTATGAAAAATACCAGAAGGGTGAGATTTCCGCAGTAGATTTTGCCAATAAAATGAACGAAGCTAAAAAATACGGAGACCTTTCTTTTGACGTAAAACCAGAGGAAAGGGAATTAGAAAGGGTTACTACGCCTGGCTCAATGGAGTATTCAAAAATAATACAAGGTCTTAGGGAAACCATTCAGCCTAAGATAGAAAACATAGATGTTCAAGACATTACTGCCAAAGAGCAAGCCAAAGTTGCTACTGACAGCCTCATAGAAGTTCAAGCCGAGCTTATTGAGCAATCTCACACAGTTTTCGTTGATGTTGTAAAAGATTTAGTCGCTCAAGGCAAAGAGTTGAAAGACATTAGAGAATCTGAACATATAAAAGAATTTAGCCAAGAGGTTTTTGAACTTTCTCAATCAATTTATGACAAAGCTTCTGCACTTGAAGAAAAAGCTAAAGCATTAGGTTTAGATGAATATGCTGATGTAAGCAAATGGGAAAAAATGAAAACAACAGCAAGTGCAGCTTGGGATGCTGTTATCCATGGAAAATCTATGAACTCAAATGAAGCTTATGCTGTAATGAATACAATGCAATCTATTGAAGGCGTAAAGTCAGCTTCATTAGCTCTTATGAAATCAGCGGCTTTCAATGGTGCAACTGATGTAAAAGGCGGAAAAGCATCTGAAGCTATGAAAGCCGAAGTTGTTAGCAAGCTTTCTTGGAAAGACTTTGCGTCTACTTCATTATGGGGCGGCTTGGGTATTTTAGCTACAGGTATTGGTATTGTTACTGGTAACCCTCTTTTAGTAGCTGCAGGTATTTATGTAAATCTCAAAAAGGGTGGTGAATTCGCTGGTAAAGTTACAATGTCAAATGTAACAAAAGGCGAGCAAATGTTTGGTATGAAAGACAGTAAGATTATGAATCCTGCTATTCAGGTTTATAATCAGTCTCAAGAAGTAGCAAACATTGGTGACCTAAAAAGTGCATCTACCTATGTAACAGCCACTCAAGGTACTTTGGAGATAATTTCAGGTTTGATGTTGATGATTGGAACTGCTGGTGTTGGTGCTGGAGTTGGTATCTCAAACATCAAAGACGGTATTGATTCTCTTTATAGATTGAATAAGGGCGGCTTAGACGGAAACACTAGAACATTGATTAGCAACATCTATGTCTTAGGTGAAAGGGTTGAAGCTTGGTCGGGTATGGACATTCCAGAACTTGAAAGATTGATTCAAACTTTAGCAGAAACAAAACCAGATGAAGCCGGTCCATCAAGAGTATCAGCAGAATATGGAACCTCATCAACTGATATTATGAATGCCGACTCAAAATATAGTGGTTATCGTGAGCAGGCTAAAGACTCAAATCTTGCTACAGACTATAATGAAGGTATGGAAAAAGAAACAAACGAAGCGGTTTCAGATAAATATGTCAAAATCTTCAAAACAATTTTGACTAATGAGCCAGAACATATTCGTAAAGTATTGATGGGGATAAAGAAATAATGGAATCGTTCAGGGAGAACTACTAAGATGTGGGAAGCAATACAATCATTGGGCAATAATAAGTTCGTTCTCTTATTACTTGGTGGAATAATACTTGTAGCATTGTATGCAATCAAGAATGGATACTTCAAATTCAGTGGTAAAGGGGTGACTATTGGTTTATCTGAGCAACATACAAGAGACCTGATACAAGCACAGTTTGACTATGCAAATGCCAAGTGTGAATCCGTTGAGGGAAATCTTCCGAAACATTTGGATAAGTATCGGACACGATATGTCATCGGAAAAGTTGAGGACGTTATTCAGAAAGCCATTATATTCAACAACCTCACCGACAACGAAAGCTACATAAAGGCAAAGCAAGAGCTCTGCTACTATACGGTTATGAAACACACGGAAGACGAATATTTCAGGACACCAGAGTTCAAGGCGTGGTTGAGTAAGTTCATTGCGGACTTGTTCAAAGACTTGTACAGAATGAAGAGATTGTACAAGCAGGGGCAGTAAGGCTTATACAAAATCCTCTTACTTTCATATTATACAAAAAAATTTTCTATATATAAATTTAGTAAAACTCAAGATTATGATTCGAATCATCATCTAGAATATCCTTTCTCTGCCTCATGATATGTATAACTGAAAAACAAGAAATATTCACATTATAACAAAAAATTATAAATAATTTTCATTTACAAATAGATAAACTATGAAACGGACAGAAGACCAAATAAAAGACTTGCTTCTTGAGGCTATAGAAGCAAAACAAATCTATACAATTCGCAAACTTAGGAAACAATTGAAAGAAATACAGAAAGAGGAGAACAAGAAACATGTTGTCAAATCTCAGCAATAATAACAGTGGAAACGCAACTAAATCTGTTGTCGAAAAAAAGCACTACGAGGACATTGAAAAACGTCTTGACGAGCTTCAAGATGAAATTGACTCTAATACAGAATCAATAAACCAGAATGCACAAGACATTTCTGGACTTGATGACAGAGTTGGAGCCGTAGAGGACAATAGCACTTTTCCAAATCTGAACACTGATGTAATCAATCCTGCTACTGGTGATAAGGTAGAAGTTACCAGCGACCTTGGGGTAAACGGTGAAGTTGAAGCAATCTCAGTAAAAACTAATGCACTTTCAGTAAATGGAACTAACTTTGAAACCGTCAAAGATGATGCGGCTCAGGCAAAATCTACCGCAGAGATTGCTGAAAATAAAGCCAATGATGCTTACAGCCTAGCAGACGCTCTTTCTGACGAACTGGCAGATTATAAATCAGACAATGAGCAGTCTATCACAACTGGAACATTGAACGCCGGTTCCGTTATCGCCGATTCTGTCGCCGCACAGACAATCAACACGAACGATTTTGAGACAACGAACGCTGAAATTGACAAACTTTATGTTGACACTATAAAGGCTACAGGATTTCTCGAGCTCCCAACAGTTGGACAATCATACTACACTGTTACGATTCCTGCTAAAACGACCGCTTCTTTTAGTGGTGTTTATACTTCCACTAATAACACTGACTACCCTTACTACTTTACCGTTTCTGACGGTGCGGTAATCTACAAGCAGGGCTCAACTGAGATTATCAAGGACATTTCTTTTGACCGTGAGACTGGCTATACAAAAGTAAGATTCAAGAGCTCAACAAGCGTTACATACATTGGCTCATCATTAGACAACAATCCAATAACTATTGAAGACGGAGGCGACGCTTATACTGATTATGCTTTCGTTCCACAGAAAACCGGTGGCTATCTAATTCGTGGCTATGATGATACGACTACAGAAATATACATTGCGGGCGTATTACGGGCATACGCTTTGTCAGTAGGGGAAGAAATCATTGAAAGGATGTCCGTTGATTCACTGAAAATAAACAATTCAATCGAATTACCAAAAGAATGGGATGCTGGTGGAACTATTTCTCATTCTACCGGTGAAGAGAATGAATACATTTCGGCACAGAAAAAAAATGGGACAATAAGACCGACTTGGACTAGCCCAGTTCATTCAACGACAGGTACACTGTCTTACTCTACTAAATTAGTAGATGAGGCTTCCGTCGCTTCTTATAAAGGTATTTCAGAAACAAGACAGACACAGACAGTTTCAATCACGGACGAAGAGTCCCTGCAACAGCTTACCTCATTCCGTTGGGTAAAGAACGGGAACTACTGGCAGCCATATGAAACTACACGAATAACTATCGGCGACCAGACAATGTGGATTGACCCAACCGAATCAAATCAAGGTATTATGTTCAGTAATGGTCAGGTAATCGCTGATGGTACTTGGGATGACATGCCGGTTGAAGAAACAAATGCCGTCCCAGTAAATCTTGTAATTTTTGACGCTCCGACCGTGATTTCATACCCAATCACAAACCTTGGCGACCAGACAGTAGTCCATGGTGAGATTACGGCGGATTGTTTCAAAGGAAATCTTTTGGGTGATGTAACCGGAAATGCTGATACGGCTACGACGGCTGCGGGAACAAGCACGTTCAATCACTACTGTGTAGGTGGTTTCACTGGTAACGGTGACTGCCCGTTAGCTCTAACCGATGCCACCGATACTTCGAATACTGCTTCCTTAGGTCCTGCGGTTACATGTGCTCTTACTTATAATCCATCAAGCGGCGTTCTGAAAAGAAACGGTGGTGAAATGGCAGGTTATAGCCTTACACTTCCAACAGGAGCTGGTGGAACAAGATATGCCCTTATTGATACGACTTATTATAGCAGCGTTGTTGGAGATGGTGGAGTTATTGAGGGTAAAATCTATAACAACACATTCACTTTGGTCAAGTCTGATGGATATGATTGTATCTACAGGCATAGTATACAAGATTACGGAGACCTCGGAATTGGTCGTATAGGTGGTACTACATGCGTATGGATTAGATACAACGGTTGGCGTAACTTGGAGCTTTTCGGCCAGAAGCCTATAAAGCTTGTATGCACTCAGACAACTGCCCCTGACGGAATTACGTTCAATGATTCTCAGTCTTGTGTTTCTTGTGCAAGTGTCGCAACTACCGCAGAATCAGTTATGAAGGTCTGCAATTCATTCTCCGCCGGTAATGCGGGCGATTTGGTTTATGCGACTATGGGCGATAACGACATGTTCCGTATTCGAGTAGGTGGGGCATCTGACCAAGGTTGGGCTGAGATTGCCACTGCGGACGATGGAAATGAGCCTATCTATGTAAGGCAGTATACAGGTGTTTTCACAAATGTTGCAAGAACTGCTACTTTGCTTGATGTTTATGGAAATACAAGTTTCCCTGGACAAGTCTACGCAGATAGAGGCTTTTCGACAGCTCGGGGCAGCTGGCCTGCAAACTCTAACGTTGCTGGCTTTCTTATGGCATCATATACCGAAGGTTTTGGCTATAATGGCGGTGCCTATATTGGTCACTGCAATGTAAACCACGATGACTGGTGGGGATATGCTACGTTCGGCTTCTATAACAGAGAAAATGACACATTATGTCCTGGTATGTGTATTGATAGAATGGGAAATGCATTCTTCCCAAGTTCTGTGATGGTTAGTAACACCAAGATAGTGGGCTATAATAGTACTTCCTGCTGCGTTCCGACAGTGAATGTCTGTGACGACTGTTTTCAGGTATATGTTGACAGGTCATCCCTGTCAGTTTCTAATCTAAATGTGGTAGATGTCGGACCTTCTAGAGTAGGTATAGGTGGTAGGTCTTATGTTGGTGGAAATGCGGTAGCCTTGGGTGGCTATGCATGCTCATATTGTAATTCTATAGCCATTGGTTACGGCAGTAGAGCTACACGTGGTATGATTGCTATAGGTACATATCTGCATATGTGCACTGGGAATTCACAGTCTGATTGTGTCCATGCCGTAATAATGGCGCCTGGTGACTATGACTCTGTCTTCCCACATTTGCCACCTGCTGCTTTTGGTTGTGCCAGAATTATGTTCAAATATGGAACCCCACAGTGCACTATGTTCAGTTTCCTGAAATGTCTGTTTGAAGGACGGAACGGTAATGGTACTTATGCCTATGCTAGTAGGATAGTGCAAGGGGACTGTAATGGTTGTATAACGAACTACGATAGCAACTCGTATTCATTAGTCAGAGCTAACTCCGGAAATAAGTTTACGTTTACAGGTCATTGGGATATTTGTTGCTGTTGCACGGCAGCAATGGGTGTTGATAATACTAACGGATATGCTTCATTCGATTTAGTTTGGTAAGGGTTATGAGGTATATGCTATGGACAAAGCGGAACTTAGAAAATTATTTATGAATATGTACGCCGGAAATACGAACGCTTGGAGCTCAATTTCAAAACGCTTCAAGCGTGAGGACTTGCAAGGCAAGAAAAAGATGAAGAGGACGGCGGAAAGTTTCCCGGCTTTCAGTAGATTGATTCAGTCTAACATAAAGGCCGTTCAGTCTAACCAGAACAAGCAAGACTGGAATGTTTCAAAGCCACAGTCTATCCGTATCAACCAGCAGACATTCGGTCAGATGCAGAGGGGAAAAGGCGGAAACAGAAAAGCAAATGAAGTTTCCCAGGTAGATTCATCCGCCGTTGATAAAATCAATTACAATCCTGAAACAAAAGACTTGAATGTAACCTATGCAGGAAACCCAAAAGAATATCTTTACCCTAATGTTCCAAAGAAAGTTGTACAAGCATTCTTGATGTCGCCTTCAAAAGGTGCCTTCGCCAATAAGGTAATCAGCCGATATTCTGATTATTCTAATCCGAGGGTTCAGGCAAAAATGCGCAATGGGAACTAGAATACAAATAGATAAAATAAAGGAAACTATTCTATGACATATACCTCGAAGGAATTGATACAAAGAGCAAAAGACTTGAGTCAAACACCAAACAGCAAGGCATTTTCTTTCAGCTTGCTTACAAGTCTTTTGAACAACGCATACACAAAGCTTTACAATGACTTATCTGGAATAAGCAATAGTTTTATCAAGTATTTTGAGTTTTCAGGCAGTGAGGCTGATTTACCACCAGACTGCAATAAAGTATTGATGGTATATGAAGGACAGGAACGAAGTCCTTTTATCATCAACCAGTCAAGCGTAAACAACTTTATCCCCGGCTCTTATTACATTGAAAACAGGACAATCAAAATTGTTGGAAAGATTGACGGACGAAAAGTTACGGTAAAGTACAATACGCTTCCTGCTGTTTTGACGGCTCCAAATGAAGATGAAGTGATTGATGAAGTAGAAAGGGAAGCAAACTTCAATGTCGGTTTGTGTCAAGACAACGGCTTTTACTACAGACAGAACTATGAAGCTGGGTATTACTTTTACGACTTTGATGAAAAAGAATCAAAGCAGTTTGAGGGAATAATCCCGGCAGCGACAGACACTTTCCTGGGGCATGAGTTTGATATGGCGCCTGGAAAAGTATTATGGAATGACATTGATGTAACTGATTATTTTATGAGAAATGAAAATGATACGGTCAGCAACTTATCTACTACCAGAAGTGATGGAACACATCTTGCTATACGATACACGGATGGTGAGCTTTGGGTAATGATGAGTGACTGGACAAAGGTTCAGATAAATCCGGTGCTTTACAAAGGCAGATACTACAAGGTTTCAAAGCTTTACGGCATTTGTGCAGATGACTCAACCGGTGAGTATCTTCTTGTAGAAAATGACGGAAAACTGAAAAAGATTTCATTCGTGCCAGACACAGTAATTGATTATCCAGATAATGTATTCTTTGATATTATCATCGACAAGATTGCTATTCAGCTACAATCACTTCAAGGACTGAACAATGATGCCCTCCAGAACAAACTTACTGATGATGAGCAGAGCTTCTATGACTCATTGCAGAGGAGCCAGCAAGGACAGAGAATTAGAAACGACAGCAACTTTATGAAGTGGAGGTTCTTCTAATGGACTATCAGAATTACAAAAGTTGGCTAACTGGACTAAACTCAAAAGGAGAACAACCACAATTCAACGCCGAGTCAGACGCAAGGGTAAAAAAGTTTGTGGTTGACTCAGTTGGTGGAGATGACGTACTTAGGAAAATGATGATGTTGAACTTTATCAAGGATAATATCATTGATAAAAGTTTGGCTGACATTTATATAATGAAACACTTGGTAAATGGAGAAATATAAGAATGGATATCATAAGTTTTTTCACAGACCTAGGAACAGGTATCTATGATACAATAACTGGCGGCAGGGGCACTACAAGAGAGTCTGCCGAAGAAATTGAAAAAGCGTCCCAGCAGTATAAACAGCAAATGGAAGACATCGCCAAGAATACGAAGTCAGCCAAGGAGCTTTATCAAGAAGGCAAGGAAACTGCCGCAGCCGCAGCTAACAACAAGGCTGGTATTGCCGCCAAAAACGCAAAAGCCGCTTCAATGATGAATAGCGGGTCCAAGCTTCTTTCCGCAATTCAAGGTGCTGAGGCTGCTAACAAAGCAAGCCAGGAAGGCTATGATACAACTGCTGCTCAAGCTGCCGGATTGGCAGGGCAAACTCAGGCTCAGAAAAATGCCGCTTTGCAATCAGGTGCACAAGCCGCTTATGAAGGTGCGACATCTGCCGCTAAGTTGAGAGCCGAACAGGCAATTAGGCAAGCGGAAGCAGACAAAAATGCTACTAGCAATGTAATGAGTGCTTTTTTGAAAAGCTTAGATTAGGGAGAATAAATAGATGGCAAGAATAAGTCCAAAAGATTATGACACATACGAAGAATATTTGGAAGCAGGTGGACAAGATAATCCTACAGTAAAAGCAATGTTTGGTGCAAAGAAAAATGTAGAGAAAGCGTCCGCCGCTACTGATGCCCCATTGAACAGTAAAAAAGACGTTTCAATGGCAAGCGAAGACAAAGCCGTAAAGCCGGTCATCAAGGCTGAGAAGAAAGTAAGTGAGGCTAAGATGAAAGACGCACGCAAGCCTGAGAATCAGATAGCCGTAAATAGTGCGGAAAATGGAATGATTGAGGCAGATAAGAAAACTGATACCGCCGTAACAGAAAATCTAGAGTCAACGCCAGAGCAGGACATCGAATCAAAGATTGATAGCACTGCGACCAAAGCCGGTATCACTATTCCCGAAGAGGCAAAAAACACTCAAGAAGTTACTTTTGCCATTGATGCTTTACAGAATGGTGATTTTGTCGACTTATCAAAAATTACTTTACCAACTGGAGAAGGTTTGTTCCAGGTAAACTTTGATAAAAATGGAAATGCCTATCCTCCTGAAAGAGCTGAGATTCCTAAGCCCGCTTTGGAATCAAGGGGTGCGGCCGCATTTTTCACTATAATGTCGGTATTGCTTTCAGTATTCACTGGTGGTCTGGTTCCGCCAATCAATTTTGGTAAATTGCTGGGAACTGACGAATATTGGGACAGAGTATATGAGCAGAACAAGAATGTCGCCGACTTGATGAACAAAGGTGCCGAACAGAACCTTATGAATGAAGTTCAGAATAAGCAGACACAGGAACGCATAAACATGGCGGAAGCAAATAAAGACAAGCTCAATGCTTACGGTCAGATGCAAGAGGCGGAAGCGGGTGGTACTGGATATCAGCAAGCCGTTTTGAACGCTAACTTACAGAAAGCTATAAAAGGAATGGATATAGAGAACAGTCAGACCCTTGCAAGAATGACGAATGAGCAACAGGAGAAAATGGCAAAACTTTTATTTGACCAGGAAACATCAAAGCCAGTACAGGAATACATAAAAATGGTCGACGCAAAGGTTGACCCAGACACGCTTGCCAAGTTCAAAAGAGCGTACCAGGGAACCACATCAGTTGACAAGGCTTTCCAGTACATTGATGGTATTCTTGGTTCGGTTATTGGAGCTGCGTCACAAGGTATAACTGCTGGTGCGACGGCAGGGCTTATTGGTGGAAAAAAGGGAGAGAGTGACAAGGACGTAAAGACTTTCAACACCAATATGCTTAGAAAAGCTTGGGGAAAAAGATAATGGATTGGAGTTTTGTTGATTCATATAAAGAAGAAACACCCCCGGACGCTATAACCGCTCAGAATAGCGAGTTGAATGACTTGGTTTCCGTTGCTCAATATATTCCTTGTCTGCATTGGGAATATGACCCGACAAAAGGCGGACCGGAAAGCAACGGTGACCAGTTAGGTTTTGTTACCCAGGCTTTGAAAAAAGTCCCAGGCTTGGCTTCGGCTGTTTCCGTTGATGAGAATGGTGTTGAAACTTTTGATAGCAGGTTTGTTGCCGCCGCAGCTTTATCTTTAGTAGCTGCTTTGGCAAGAAGGGTATTGGATATAAAATTGAGTGAAAATTATGCTGAGGACATAGATGAGGACACAAATGATGACACAAGGACAAACATTTCTAAAGAACTTCCAACAGAAAGCACAGCCACAAACACAACAAATGGCACGGTCTAGCATGACTCCTCAACCCTTATCTAATAATGCCGGATTGAATAAAACAAAGACTACGGCTTTACAGCAAGGGGTTCTTCAAGCCCTCTCCACGCCTCAAATGGGAGCAATGCAAGGGGCAATGCAAAATGGGAATAGCTAATGTAGTCCCTGTATTTTTAGACGAAAGCTCAGGCTTTACAGAGAGGCAGACGGAAACCATAAATATTTTAGCTAAGACTGCGAGAAACTCTTTTATCACTAAGGCCAAACAAGAACAGCTTTCTAAGCCAGAAATAAAGAATATCGTAAAAAGCAGGTATTCCAGGGCTTTAGATGTAAAGAACTATCTTTATAATACAAACTTTTCAATACAATTTATTTTGAATCCTTACGGAATGGAGTCTGGAATCGAGTATTCTCTTTTTGAATTAGAGAATAAAGTTACCAGACTGCAATTTGAAGGAAGCCATTCTAGCTCACGTCCATCAAAATTACTTTCAAGTTTGGGCACAATCAAATATAAAGTAAAAGACGATAAAGATATGATTGTTTTCGAATGTACAAGTGATGATTGGCCAGTTGATGAAAATAATCATAGAGTTCAATTTTCAGTTTATATAGGAGGCTCTATCTCATAAAATGCAAAATTATGTTTCTAGTATAGACGATAGACTGAAACAGTCAAAATTGAACAATGTCATTCTCTCCTTGGATTGTTTAGTTTCTTGCTCAACAAATGAAAAAACAGAACAAAATTATGGAGTCATTGAATATTCAGGTCCAATTTCTCTAGGGCAAGTGGTCAAAGGCTCAAAGAAGCCAATAAAGTCTGGGACACCAGTAATAGCGGATAACATCTTTCTTGGCGTAATAAACAATGATGGGGATTTGACAGTAAGTAACAACTGCAGTACAAAGTCTAGTTGGAGTGTTGACAGTAAGTATCAAAATATAACCTATGACTTTACATGGTTAGGCACAGTATCTTCATGCTATGAATGCAATTTGACTTCATGTGATACTTGCTGCACGACTACAACATTAGATGGTTGGGAAGTTACATGTACATGCACAACATACTGCTACAACATAAATGAAGTTTGTTATTTTCCAAATGCTTTGATGCGCAGTCAATCTTGGGATTGGACAGATGGTGAATATAAACTGTGGGAAAAAGTTGATACTTATTTTTTGTTGAACAATGGTGGTTGTATCTACCCTTATGCATGTTTTGAATGTTATTATTCTGAGGATATACAAAGGTATTCTTGTTGGTGTTGGCCAGTTGTTGGTTGTTTCTGTAATGGTAAGACTTGTTTTACATGCATGCCACCAAATGGAGTGATAGCAAAAGCTCATGGCAGTGGTTGGAAACATGCTGAATACGTCTATGCCCCTGAATATTATGCTTGGTGTGGACAAGAGGATTACACAATCCACATGACGGCTACGCATTGTTGTACTGTATGCACGATTCTTTGTAGAAAAGTTTTGGATTGTGTTGATTTTTGTATGAGGTATTTATAATGGTAGTAAGCATCAATCGTAATAGTAAAATTTTTGATACACAAGTAACAGATGAATTGAATAAAGCTTTCTCTGGAATAAACGATAAAATAAATGCTTATAAATCAGAGCCATTGGAATATAAAGAAGAAGTACATACAATTCCAAATTCTGACTCATTTCGAGCTGGAAATATCCTATCAATAAGGGAAACATTGACTGTTGACCGTGGTTTTTCTTCATTTGAAACTGTAAAGATTTTGGGTATCTCAGTCCCATACGAGGTGTGGGGAAATTCTATCACAGATAACAATGAATCTCTTACTTTTTATTTATATAAAAATGAGCTGAAGATATATGGTTCGCTTTCCAAGTTTCCTCAGAAAGCGTATATTGTTGCAGACATTGTTTTACCCAACTAGTCTTCCCAATTTCTAATCATAATAGCTCCAGCTACTAAAAGAGCTGCAAAAAGAACTATAAAAGTCATAACATTGAAAATCGTCAATAACATTTATATATTCTCCTAAAAAATTAGCAAATCACATCGGCTTATCCAGTGTAAGTTTGAAAACTAATCCGTCTTTGTACCAATAGCTACCTAATACTTGGTAACCTTGACAAAGAATGAACACTTCTTTTCGTTTTTTCAAAATTGAAACAAACTTATCGTCCATAACAATTTCATCGTACACTGTCAGAGTGCAGTCAAGGGTTGATAGAGTCTTGAACAATTCCTCTGTTGTTTCAATTGGGTAAGGATTATCAAGGTCTATCATAAGGGACTTGCCCTCAGTCCCAAAATTATAATTCACCCAATCTTCAGCAAATACTGAACCAACCAAACTGACCAACACAACCAGAACTAAAATCAATTTCTTCATTTGCATAACTCCTATTGAAACTCATAAAATGAGAAGTTTTTACCATCATAAGTGTTGACAACAACTGTTCCATTTGAAAGAAATGTACAAGACATTCCAAATTGCTTTGTAAGCATCTTTACTTCTGGATTGAGGTCTTTATTATCTTTTATGAAAGATACACATCTTTTATGATATTCCTGTGTGAGCATTTTATAGGCACCAGGAAATTTGTCTATTCTTCCACAACTATATTCCATTGTTCCTATCTGTTCATTTGAAACCAAATATGTGAAGTCATAGAGATGAACAATCTCTGCGGAAACAGAACCTACTAATGCAACTAATGCAACCAAAACTAAAACAAGTTTTTTCATAATTTTTCCTCCAAAAATTAGCAAATCACGTCAATGTAATCTTCATCAACCAAAGCAATCCCCATCATTCTTCCGGCGGAATTGTTCAGTCCGTATACATCTACTCCGTAGTCCGTGCGAAAGAGATAGAAGATTGTCCTGACCTTTCGGTTGTCCTTTTCTGCCCATTTTTCTTGAATCTTTTCCCTCAGTATTGCATTCACACTGTTCATTCCGCATGAGCCTCCCTTCTAATCTGCTCCAACGATTCCTTTTCTTTTTCTGCCTTGTCTGCCCTGAAGTCATTCACGATGTCTTCCAGTGCCGCCACGGTTCTGTCTGGGTACAGTTTGTTTCCGTTGATTGCGACCCACAGAGGTCGGCCCTTTTTCTGTTCATTACAGTAATGGTGTGATTTCAACCACTGGAATGTCTCTTCCGTAATGCCTTTTTTCAACAGGTCTTGCTTAGTGATGCCGTTTCCACCCATAGCACCATTTACCTTGGCAAACTTGCACATTGCGATGAACACCTCAATCTGACCTACCATTGTTTCGGTCAGTTTCTGTAATTTTGTTTTCTTTTGCATGATTTTCAACTCCTTGAAATATAATTTATCTTTACTTATTTAGTGGGATTTCAAGAATAATATTACGCAAGAATCGCCTATTTTTGTTGGAATATTCCTGCGACTTTTTGGATTCTTCTGACTTCTTTCGTTCCCCTACCTTAGCAATCCCATATTTCTTCTTATTTCCCTTATAAGACTCAATGCGGCTTCCTTTTCTTCCAGTGTCTTGTCGCTTTTATTGACACTTCTTGCCCAGGTCTTGAACTCTTCCTCTGTATCAACAAAAAGCTTCAAGTATTTCTTCTCTTCTTCTGTCCAGTTCTTGTTAGAATCTATTGACTTTCGCCACGAATTGAACTGTTCTGGTGTGAACTGGGTTTCCAAGAACGGTTCCATGCGTTTCGCCTCGTCAAATGCTTCTTGTCTAATCATTTTATTTTTCCTATTTAGCTGTTCTTACTGCAAAGCCGTGGTTTTCTGGGTCTTGAGCTGTTCGGCTACAAAACGTTCGATGTCCTTATCAACACCCATTTCTTGAAGCCTATTTTTGATAGCATTCACCACGCCCCTTTTAGTCTTGTAGCCGTAAAGGATTTTATAGGTAAACTTGCCACCTAAAGAAAACATTTCAAACCGTTTCCTGTTTCCACTACGATAAACGTCATAGTGACCGTCGTGGTATACAATGGAATGTAAGGTATTGATGTCCTTACCCCACTTTTTACTGTTATTCCTGAGGTTTGTATCAGACATAATGTCTTCATAAACGGCTTCTGCGATGTCACCAATGCTTCCGTCTGTGTGGTAAGCTACACGGTTCTGATACTCTGGCAAATAAACGTCGTCAATGTAATTGAATTTAGTCATTCTATAACCCCTTATAATTTATTCTTTATACCTAAAATATTATAACCATTACGGGTTTTACCCTGTAAAAGTGCCCCGAAGGGCAAACTTTTTTATGACGACAACAATGTGCCGCCAACGATGTCTTCAAAATCCCTAAAGTTATTGGCTCGCCACAGTCCTTCATGTAAAAGACCAAGACTTGTTTCTTCCCAGCCACCCATAGCGTCCATTGCCTTTTTATCTAAGCTGCAAACTTCTATACCGGTAACTACCCTTGAACCAGTGTAGCTTAGTTGAAGTTTCGTGCCGATAATAGATTCCAACTGCTCAACCATTTCATCAGTCCACTCATCTGCCCACTTGTATTGTGCGAGCGAATAGTATTTGCCATTCTCACCGAAAAGGCGAAGGAACTTGATTGTTTCTTTTGGTTTTTTGCCACCGTCATCGTGCTTTGTGCCGATAACGTCTACGATAGCCCTTACGTCTTTCATTTTGCCTTTAGGTATACGAACGGAGAAACCGTCATGGCCATCACTTTCAATTTCACCATTGAAGCGTAGAAGTGCATTGTGGCGCTCATCACTGCGATTGCGTCTAAATGTGGTAATGGGTACCCGACCATACTTACCATACCAGCGTTTGTCATGGGGGTTTTTTGCAATTTCATCACCCCAGGAATTTTGTTTGTCTATGTTAGGGAATACCAGTCTGTTTCCACGAACCTGAATGTCTTTGCCCCAGTAATAATAGGTATGACGTGTAATTATTGTCGGTGTGAATTCTGTTGTTGTGATTGTGTTGTGGTTCACTAAAATCTGCATTTCATTTCTCCATTATAACCAATAATCTGGGGTAGTCTTCCACTTGTTTAGCTGACTTTTTGTTGCGCCTTCGAGGCTGTCCCTCATACCCATTTCCGCTTGCCAAAGGATTTCGGACTGATAAAGTTTTGCGGCAACATACCAAGGCAGTTTGCCACTTTTATAACCTAAAAGATGTGCAAAGTATCTTTCTATCTTCTGGTGCTCTTCAACAGAGATGCGTCCGTTCTCACAGTCACTTTCCTTGTTTATCCAAGATGCGTCTTCCTTTTTGTAGCCATCTTCAATCCATTTCTGTTCAACAGGCTGTCTTGTTTGTCTTGTCTTTTTTTCAGGCATAGATTGTGCGTCAACAGTTCCGACTACTTTCATTCCTGCCTTGTTCAATGCCGTAGTTACATTGAAGTGCTTGATTGAACGTGGAAAGTAAACATGCCAGTCTTTGTGACCTACCAATTTGATAGCCTTTGTTCTTGCTACTTCTGTAAATAGAATAGTTGTTGTGCCGTACTTTTTTGTTGCTTCTGCAACTTTGTTCATGTCTGGATTTCTACCATTCACCAAAATTACGTTTGTCATTTTCTTTGCTCCTTAGGCATTTCCGCCTTACACCGTTCATATTATAACCTTTCCAGGCGTTACCCTGGAAAGTTAGCTATTTTATTAGATACTTTTTTGCCTCAATAAATGGGTGCTCTACACCAGCCCTAAGGAATTGTTGTGCTAATGTGTTCAGAGTCAGAGTTTCACCGTTGTAAATGCAGGGTTGGTTATTATATTTATTTCTGGCTTTTCTATCAGCTTTCCTACTTTTTCCAGACTGACGATATTTTCTAAGGGTCTTTATCTTGGTTTCTTTTATTCTTTCAACATTCCAACCTTCTGACCTTCTATCATTGTAAGATGGGTGGAGCATTTCTATAAACTCCTGCTCAACTTGTTTCAGATATTCTGGTTCAACTGGTGCCAGTATCTGGAATCTGAACTTGTCTACGCCGTATTTCTGCATGTCTTTGTATAATAAGCTATTTGGGTAGTGCTTCCATGTAGATGGTGCTCTATGCTCGTACCACCTCATCATAGCATTCTTGCTTGAACCAACATACCTTTCATTCGTTACTGTATTGATTATCTGATAAACTGCGGATATTTTGGTCATTCTAAAACTCCTTATTTCTGTTTACCCTGTATTTATGACGAAAGCAATGTGCCGCCAACTTCTTTTAGCTTCTTGTTATTTCTTTTCGTCTGGATACATTACTACTTTTACCCGTCGTGCCCTCAAAAACGGAAATTGCATCCCCAGCAACATCATTGAGCCTGCAAAGTAGCTTTCACGGCAAAAGGCAATGAATTGGTCAAAGTCGCTACCTTTCAATACTTCAAAATTGTTTCCACTCGTGTATTTCACACTTGCGGCTTCACATGACTCTTTCACAAACTGTGGGGTTACGTGTCTTACTTCCAAAAATGAGCCACCATCATAACTAATTGAAACCCAACCTTCCTTATTTCTGTTCTTTTTCATTTTATAACCCCTTATGCTACTTTTTTATCTTCTACAGCCTTATTATAGCCACGCATGTAGTCTTCATAGTCTTTGCCATTTTCAAAGACCCATTCTTCAAAAGGCTCATGACTATTCCAAGCCATAAGAACGCCACATGCCCAGTTGTCTTTCGAGTCATAGAAGGTGTATGTCATTTCAAGTTCATCTTCTGTCGTAACAATTGTGATACGGTCTCCACCATTGAACATTACGTTAGTTATTCTTTCTTTCATTTTATTTGCTCCTTGGCATTTTCACCTTACGCTTTTCAATATTATAACCATATTCTGGTTTACCCTGGAAAAGATTCTATAATTTCCCAATCCTCAGCAAGCATGTCAGTCTGTGAAGCAAGCCAACCAACAACATAAGCCCCATCCGCAGCCTTCATGTCAATGTGCGGACAGATTTTGACTTTATTGTCGCCATAATAATCCCTTGCTGGTTCATTACGCATAAGGTTGCCATCGACTTCTGAGCCATTCTGCAAAGTAAGAAACATTCCTTTGCCGTTCCATCCTTTTCTTGCTACTGCTTTTCCTTCTTTCAAAGCCGCTATTGCCGTTCCAAAATCAAACATTCTTTATTCCTCCTCTTTCTTATCCAGTAATTCATCATCTAACCCATATGGGTCCAAATATGGTTTTGTCGTACCATAATATCCCGTGAAACAATAGCCATGCTGAAGTGCATACTTCCTGGCTTCAAGCTCCGCAATCTGCCTGTCAATACAACTTACCTGGTCATATGTATAATAGTAAGTTGTATGGCGGGGGTTGTCGTAATTTGGCTCTTCTTCTTCAGGCCAATAGTCCTCTAAATACTGGTTATAGTTCATAATCTATTTCTCCTTTTATCTTTATATTATTTAGTTGTCCCACAAAAGTCCGAAAAGCCATACAGCAATCAGAAACCCTATAGCTATCCCAACTGGAACAATAATTGCAGTCTTTACAGAAATCACTCCTACTACTGCAAGGGCAATCCAAGTACCGATAGCTAAAGCGGTAATAATTCCTAAAATAAATGTCTTCATTTATTATTCCTCCATTTGTCTATTTAGTTGTTCTGCTCTATAATGTGGAATCAGTCTAGTTACAAATCCCCACTTGATACAGCGATAATGACTGTCAGTAGGGTTTGTCCAGCTTATTATGTCTATTGCACATTCACACGCTTCTTCAAACGTTTCGAATGGAACATAGATATAGCCGTTCCGTAACTTTACATCAGTAGGCTTTGTGTCCGTTACATTAGCCATATGTCTGTCCATAGCCCCACCGAGATACGGTCCGGACTTATTTACCTGAACCAAGTGCGATGTTCGATAGTCATTGTAGCCACCTTGTTGAGCCTTCTGCTTACCAACACCAACCAAGTGTGTGCTCCTAAGTCTGGTGTAAGCTTCTTGGGGTATCTGACCCTGCGACATCTGAACCGTATTGTCCCCTTTCTTCTTCCTATTGTCCACCACTTCCGTCCATCCGTTCGTCGCAAGAAGAATAGCCTGCTGAACGCCCCAGTCCAGTTTCTTGTTTGTTCCAAACTCATACTGTCCTATCTGGACGAATTGGCAAGCCAATGTGTCTGCATAGAAAGGCTTGAACATGCTTCTTGTCCCAAGCATTGCATAGTTGCTGTCTGGATTCTGTTTTATTACTTTCTTTGTTATGTCACACCCTATTTTGCCGTAAGGGGGATTCGTAATAATGTGGTCGAATGTCATATTATTTATTTCCTCCTATTTTACATAACAATCATAGAAATCTGGTTTCATTGTTATTTCTTCTACATAGCTTCTATCTAATACATTCAATAACTGTGTATTTACTTCTGCCCTTATCTTGTAATACCTTGTTATTTCTTCTACGTGACCACTTCTCTTATCATCTACAGAGACATCTGAAGAAGAGTGTTCTTTAGCCTTGTCATCGTTTTTTTCATTTGTTATCTGTTCTTTAGGGGCTTCGCTGCGCTTCAGCCCATCCATCCCAATATAACTATCTTCAGACTCGATAGGGTGTGCGTTAGCACAGCCTGAGGGGCTTCCGTAGGAAGACACTTCTTTAGCATTCTCTTTTACAATTCCAAATGATGAGTAAACATGTCTAAAACGTTCGTAAGATATAAGGCGCGGTTTTATGAAATCATAAAGACATTTCAATGAATAGAAAGTACAACCATTGAATACATAGGTAGAGCCATTGGTTGATTTATGGTATTTCATGTATTCATGTGGGAGTAATTCTGTATGTTTTATAATGTTCAAGACTTTTGAATGTGTAATGTTATTGAAGTTATTCTTGTCAAGGTACTTTACGCTAATGTGTTTTGGAATAAAGCAGTTCAACATTCTAAGTTCCATTGATTCCTTATTTGTAATCTTTTCATAGTTCTGGCTAATCCAGTCCATTGATAGTGTTACATATCCAAGACCACATTGGTCAAATATGACAGCCTGGTGATTGTTAGGAAGTCCTTTCCACTTTTCAATCATTCCAATGGAAATAGAGTCTCCACGTGAAAAGAACTTGTAGTATTGGTATGTTCCAAATCTGTTGTTTCTTACAACAATGTCACACCAACCGTGTTTTCTTGCTTCAACATCTTGCGGATTTGTTATGTTTCTATAAACTTTCTTGTGATTTTCCCAATAAGTTGGGGTGGTAGGTACATAAAGACTATGTTCTGGCATGAATCTTTCCTTTTCCAGAAACATTGTAATCTTTACTGGGCTTGCTTTTGTCTTTGTAGATAATCTTTGATAATACATAGTAGCTTTCTCCTAGCCAGTAACTAGTAGGTCGACCATTACCAGCTAGGTTACTCGCTTTTATAATTAGTAGCTTTTTTAGAAAAGCAACTGAAAAACTCCAGCTTGAACTTAGGCAACAAACTGGCTTGCCTGCTATTGAATAGCATCTACTAACTAAATACTATATTGACGCAGATTTCTTGAAATAAAAAATATTTCACTAATTATTTGGAAAAAAATCAATATTCAGTTATAGGAGAAAAACATAATGATGGCACAATTTCTTGAATCAAACATGGCGGATTGTCTTCGGAAAGCAAATGAGTTTGCAGAGAACCGTAAAATGAAGATAATTCATTTCCAATTTGAAAAACAATCAAATTGGTATTTGCTGGTTGTATTGTATGAAAAAACTAAATAACAAGGAGGAAAATATGGAAGAGGAAGACATCTATGAAAGAGAAGAAGGCGATGAGCCTTTGGGATTCAATGAAGCTATGGAGCTTCTCGGACAATACCGTACTATGCTAAGACGTATCCGTAAGGAAATCGGGTATTTATGTGACGATGTAGATTTCGCCCTGAACAAGTGGGGTGTCAAACAGTTTATGAAAGAGGTGAAGTAATGTATTACAAGTTCAAATGTCCAAAGTGTGGGAATGTTCAAGACATTTCTATCGCAATGGACGAATATGATGAAAAGAAAAACTCACAAACTTGCAAGGCTTGTGGTAATTTGTTGGAAAGGGTAATCGAGTTTTCTGGCTCGATTGGTGGAACTGGTGGCTATGACTCAGTAGCCGGACGGGCTGGTTGGCAAAGCTAAGGAGATAGAATGTGGAAAATGAAAAGATTTATAAGTGCGTTTTTGTTGTTATGCTTGTTCTGTTCACAATCTTTTTCACAGGATTTACAGTTCAAACCTACCGACTGGAACGCAGTATGGAACGATGTGAACAATATCGAACTGAACTTGAACTTGCTCAAAACAGAGAACACGAAATTGGAGAAGCTATATCAAGAACAAGTGTTATACTCTGCCAAACAAGCAATACAGTTGAAGGACTTAGAGAAAAGCTCGAAGCGGTGGAAGATAACTACAATCGTATGTGGGAGTTGCTTTCTAACGACAACAATTATGTTGATAATAAAGGAGATAAATAATTGATGACAAGCATGCCATTATCTTATCTGAAGAACATTTTGGACCAAGCGAAACTTGATGAGATTACGCAGGAATCCATAGAAAAGGAAAGCGAAGCTAAAGCAATGGAAGAAAAAGATGAAAAAGAAGGGAAACAAGGAAAAGAACCAGTTCCGTCAGACAAAGGAATGGAAAAACTTCCGCAAGAAACTGATAGAGGAAAGGGGACAGATTTGTCAGTGTTGCGGAAAAAGGACAAAAATTCTTCAACTGCACCACGCAGACGGAAGTCTGGAAAACTACCAGAATCTGAATCCAAATAATTTTTATTTGTTGTGTGCCATGTGTCATAAGTGCGTAACAGCCTTGGAGCAGATAAAACCAGAGAACTGGTACAAAATCCGTTCAAAAGAATGGGTGGACTTTTACAGGAGGTTTTTATCAATTACAACCTGATTTATGACGTAAAGAAATGCCGGCATTTAGGGAACAAATACATTTACCTTTATGAAATGCCGTGCAAAAAGTATTCGGTGCTTGTATTTGAAAGCGACGATGAAACGCCGATAGCGTGCTTTACGCAATTCTTTACTAAATATGCAGAGGCTTTACATTATTACAATGATGTGAAGGAAAAACTAAAAGATAATATAGAGTTATAGGAGAATTACAATGAAGAAATCTATTTATATCAATTCCCAGGGTGGAACAGGCTTCAATCTAGCCCTTGCCCACGTCATTCCAGAGTTCAAAGAAAAATATGATGAAGTAGCGGTTTTGTCACCATACTTTGACATTTTTGAAAGTTGTCCTTATGTTGACTTGGTTTATAAGCCAAATGAAATTAGGGATTTTATTTTTGATGCTAAGTCAAAAGACGCAAAACTTATATGTGAACGCATGTATGACAGTGAAGAGTTTATCTACAAGAAAGTTTCTTACGCTGATGCTTGGCGTAAAGCTGCGGGTTTGAAAACAAAAGGAAACAAAGACGGTTCAGATACAAAAACAAACCTCGAGCCAGAAAAGAAATATCCATATCTTATCAATCAGGCAGATGACATTATAAAAAGAGTCAAAGAAGGTGGTTTCAAAGATTTTGTCATAATGCAATTTACAGGTTCCCAGAGCCCACTTACACAAGTACCAGCAAACGAAAAAGGCGAGCCTGATTGGAGCAAAGTTCCTTACAACTATGATAACGAGCCACTCAAAAGACATTACCCAATCAACCTTGTAAATCAGTTTATCAGTCTTTTTAGAGAAGCACACCCAGAAACAGCAGTTCTTTTATATCAACTTCCAAATGAGCCAGCCCCCGAAGGCGTTTTTAGATTTACAGTTCCATATCTTGCATACCACGTTTTGGCAAGGAAAAACGAATGTGTAGGTGTAGTTGCAATCGATTCTTCACTCCAGCATCTTGTCGCAGGCTTGACAAAAACACTTGTTATTTGGGGTCACTCACTCCCACTTTCATTTGGATACGATTACAATAAAAACATTCTTCAGGATTGTCGTAGAGATGATATTCTTTACTTCTCGGCACTCGGACCATCTGGCGCCGCTATCCGTTACATAAAGCCAGCAGACTTGTTGAAAGAAGTGGATTCATACTTGTTTGAAAAAGAGGAAAAATAAATGAGATGCTATAAGTGTGGTAGAGAGGTGCAGTTGGCTTACTACTTACCATCTGATGGTCTACGTTTCTACTGCACTTCTTGCTGGAACGAAATTATAGGAGAATTAGATAATGAAAGGGATTCAAACGAAGTTCAAAGCGATAGCTGATGAATGCTGTTTAGCTTGTAGCTATCTATACGGAGCATATCATTCTATGGCTGATGAATGCGAAACAAATCCATTGTTTATTGAGACCGCAGTATGTGCTGCTATACTTCAAGAACTGGAAACACTTGACGCTATTGACAAGAACGGCTTTGTAAAAGACGCAGAAAAACTTTTATCGGATGCTACCGGCAAAAAGTGGAAGGTAACAAAGATGAAAATAAGTTCAATCCAGGAACTTCCAGAGCATAAATACGCAGTAGTCAATTTTGAGTTCAACGGTAAAAATCATTGGGTTTTATACAAAGACAAAAAGTTCTTGTATAACAGCCTTGAGTTCAGTAATTGCTTTGCTTATGGCAAACCAACTGACGCACGAATAATGGAGACTTTATAATGATTTTGAAACAGAATTATGTATTGGTAAAACACGAAGAAGAAACAAAGTCAAAAGGCGGGATAATTCTGACAGTCCAAAGCCAGGAAAAAACACTTTTTGGCGTTATAGAAAAAATTGGTGATGCAGTAGATGTTGAAGGACTAAAAGTTGGCCAGCGTATTTGTTATGACCGACTGAATGCTTCCCCAATAGAGTTTGACGGAATTACATACGACATAATTGAAGACACAGACATAATCGCAATTATGTAAGGGGGAAAGGCAGACATGAAATTTATCGACACACTTATTCCCCAATCTGCCTTTCTCTTCCTAATGCGACACACGGCTACAAGAGAAGATTATAGCCGTGGAAACCCGCTTTTTGTTGTCTATTACAGACACAAGAGCGGAGCAATCGGCTCGGCTACGCTAACAATACCAAATCTTGCCATCTTCGCAAGTCAGTGCAAGTGGTCGAGCTATAAAGACGAAAAAGAGTTTAGGGACTATTACATACCATCACTAAGGACTATTCCTTATGAATCAGATAAGGTCGTATATAGGTGGAGGCTGAATGACTAACGATTTCAGTGAATTAGGTGTATGGTCAAGGACCACACCGCTTACAAGGCAACAGCAAAAGAACAGACAAGAATTGTTCTCAAAATTACAGAAAGAATATAACGAAACTCACAATACAGATATTCTTTGGAATAAGATGTATCCTTTACTTGAGGACGCAGTAAAATCCGCCTTATGTAAGGTCAATGGTGTGAATAATTTTATTGAATACTGGGACGAAAAAGTAGTAGATGCTTTGGACCTATTACTTACAAGATATATAAACAAGCCAGACTATAATTTTAGAAGTCTGGCAACACTGGCTTACTGGGCTGCGGTTTATGCTTCAAGAAAACCCAATGTCATAATGAGCGACAAGACCCTCTCTTGGGAAGTAGTAACTCAGGACTGGATGCTCCACGAAGAAGAACACGTGTTGAACTATGATTATGATGATGAATCAATGTATTGCGTAGATGATTTGTACTGATTATCTTCAATACTGATAAACTCAATGAAATCAGCGTCTTCAAGCCGTTTTTTGTTTTGCCAGTATCTAATCATTCCCTGGCTTATCTTCATTTTAGTGAGTGGGGAATGTTTCTTTCCTAATCGTGCGTGTCTAATATTTTCTTTTCCTTGGTCTGTCATAGTCTCTAACTATTTGTATAGTTAGAGATTCTTTTACAAATAGATAAAGTAAGACAGACCTAATGGGGAGGTCGGTATCCCCAATAAAATAATGGCTATTGTATCTAATACAAACATCAAAGCTCTTCTCAAAACTGTTTATCTGAGCGGAGTAACAAACAACAAGTATCAGAACAGCCCAATCCTCCAGAAAATCAAGAAAGAATCATGGGGTGGTGGTAAAGAGTTGAAATACGCTGCTCAGTATGGTAACGGTGGAAACTTTGGTTCTGACTATGCACTTCTTTCTAACAACCCAACAAGTGGTGTAAAGAACCTTGAATGGACTGCTGAACAGGGTTATATGACTGGTCTTTTTGACATCAACACACCAGAAATCCTTACAACTGCCGAAGAGCGTGGTGCTTACATGAAAGCATTGAACAACAAAATGGCTGGTTGTTTTGATGGTATGTCAAAGACACTCGCTATGTATCTTTACGGTGGTAAATATGGTGTAATTGACCAGGTAAAGGCAGATGTTTCTATCATCGCTGGTTCAAACACAATCCCAATCACATCCGCAGGTTCATTGAAAATGGACGTTGGTACACGCTTTGTAATCGCTTCTGCTGGCTCTGCTAATGGTGCTCTTCCATCAAGCAACCTTTTGAACGCAATCATGACCGTTACTGCTATCGATGACACTTCTGTAACATTCACTTCAACTGCCGCAGTTTCTGCTTACGCAGGTGACTACATTGAACTCTACACATCACGCAATGGTACTTCTGTTCAGGGTATTGAAGGTTTAGCAGAGCTCATCCCATCTTATGCTGGTCGTGATGCTACTGATTCTCGTTGGACAACTTACATTGGAACGACTTTCCGTGGAGTTGACCGCTCAGTTGCTGTAAACCGCCTTGCTGGTCAGTATGTCAAAGCTGCTACTACTGGTAACACACGCCTTACGGACGCTCTTGTTTCACTTTTGAAGAAAACAAAACGTGCTGGTGGTTTGAACAACGTTGTAATCATCAACGACGAAACATGGGACGCTGTTGGTGAGGAACTTGGTATCCAGAGAAACTTGTGGCAGGCTACAAACAGTGGCGAAAGCAAGAACAAGTTCACTGCTGGTTACTCTGAGCTCGCTACTGCATTTGGTGATGCATTCATTGGACGTACAATCATTGACCCATATTGTACAGAGGGAAAAGCTTACATGCTCGATACAGATGACCTGGCATTCTATGACCTTGGAAATGTATCAAAAGTAATCGACCCAGTTGCTAATGACCAGCTTGGTAAACATGACATCGAAGCTGTTGGCGACCAGGGAATTGGTGATTCTCCAGCTCCAAAAATCAATATGGACAAGCTCTTCACAATCACAGAGGGTGCTAAGGGTTCATTCGGACCAGCCCTTGAGATTGCTGCTCACGTTTATGGTAACTTTATCATGCGCAAGACGGCTTCTGCTGGTGTTGCTGATTTGGTATAAGGTAAATCCTCCTAATAAAAAAGCCTCCTAAACTCTTTTTTACCTCTTGGTTTTTATAAGCCGAGAGGTTTTTTATTTTTTTACAAATAGATAAATTATAAGGAAACTTACACATGTCAAATTGGAATAGGTTTAGTAGCTTACAAAAATTACAGACAATTATTGACAGTGAAATAGGGATGAACAGCTATAGACTTGCCCGTTATTTGAACGACATTTCCATAGACCTGAACTATTTCCAAGAGTTCAATGACAGTATCTGGGGTTACAAGTTTCTGAATATTCAGGACATTGATTTAGCACAGTCCCCAAAAATAAACGTCATAAAATCGGTAATTGATTCATTGGTCTCAAAGATAAGCAACCAGAAAGTTCGCCCTTACTTTACGCCAGTAAACGGACTCTACTCTACAAGGGCAATCGTAAAGCAAGCACAACAGTTCTTTGATATAATTTATGACAAGGAACACGTTCACGAAAAGATTACACAAGCGTTCAGGAATAGTTGTATCTTCAACATCGGCTATGTATTCTTCAATCCCTTTACTATGGGAATTGAAGCACCAGGCTCATGGCAAGTATCTGTTTTGAACACGGAAAAAGGCTATGGAGTTCCTACAAAAGCCTTGGTTGAATACAAACATTTTCCGGTAACACAGCTTGACAGATATGGAATCAAGGGAAAATACACAAGCGAATATGTAAATTTCAAGATTTACTTCGACACGATTGAGCACGAAATGATTGCTTATGTAAATCAAGTCGAAGCTCTGGAAAAACCATACAAATCTGACCGTATCCCATTGGTTCCGGTATACCACAACAAGCCGGTATTCGGAACAAGGACAATTTCGATAGTTGATGAATTGGACGGTATTCAGCAGAACATTGACTTGCTGAACTGTAAGATTTCTGCGGCTATGCAACTTACACCAGCAAATACAACTTATGTCGAAGCGGGCTCTTCACTACAACCAGGCGACATTTCAAATAAAACTGGTAATGTGTATAGCGTAAAAATGGGTCCTGGTCACACACAACTGCCAGTCGTAAATGTTACCCCGGCACCTTTTGACCCAATGTGGATGAATTGTCTTGACAGTTATGTAAAACAGGCATATGAAATTGTAGGTATTTCACAACTTTCCGCACAGTCTAAAAAACCGTCAGAGATAGAAAGTGGCGTAGCACTTCAAACTTTGTCAGACATTGAATCAGACAGATTCCAGGTTCAAGTAAACCAGTTTGTAAATGCTTTTGTTGATTTGGCCGACTTGATTATTGATGTTATGGCGGACGGTTCCATTTTACCAAAGTCCGTTGATACATCAAGATATACTTGGGAAGACATTCGTAAGCAGAAGGAACTGTTCAAAATCCAGTTCAGCGCAATGTCTATCCTCTCAAAAGACCCATCGACAAAACTACAACAAATCATGCAACTGTCTCAGATTGGTTTGATTACTACTGACAAAATAGCACAGTTCCTTGATTCACCAGACTTGGAAGACGCATATGGTGAGGCTTCAAGCATAACGGACGCAGTAGAAGCCTGTATCGAAAATGCAATAAATGACGACATTTACGAAATCCCAGATTATGTGTCATACCAGCATCTTCTTACAAGATGTCTTTCTTGGGAAAATAAGTTATATGCTTCTAATGATTTGGATTCTTTGAAAAAAGTAGAAACATTGAAACAAAAGCTTCTGAAAATAATGGACGAGGAAGGGTTTGCAGACCTTTCTAATCAGCCAGTTGAAGAAACATTACGGACAGACCAGATGTCCGCCGTAGGTGCTACACCAGAACAAGAGCTTGCCGCACAGGCTGATACATATACTGGTGGTCAGACAGGTTTTGAAACAGAGACTAACGAACAAGGCTCTGATGAAAGCCTGGCAAATCCTATAATGGCACAAAATATGAACCCAGAAATGGAGGGAGTTGTAAATGTTTAGGGCTTTTAGAAAGTACAGGGAGTTCTGTAGGAAGGAAGCAGAGGTGTCACAGGCAATGAGACGCCTGGCAAATATTCCTATGGACTATCAGACAATAAAAACAATTGCAGATACGGTTTCTTCTGGATATGAAGTAAAAATAACCGTAAAGCAACCAGACGGAACGGAAATTACTGTTGAGCGTTCAAAACCTCAGAATCAGATTGAATACAAAAGTTTTCAAGAAAGGTTTAGAGAGGCTCATCAATAAGGAGTAAATATGGATAAAATAAAAGCATTTTTCAACAACAAAATAACAAGGATTGTTGAATTTGTATTATTGGCACTTTCTGCCGCCGGATTGATTTTTGGTGGCGTAACAAGTGCTGATGTTTCTTCTGTCGTAACATTGACAGAAGGCGTGATTGTAGCAGTTGCCACACTTGCTGCATTTATTTCAAACTTAGTAAAAGGAAAATAAATATGGAAGAATTAGATTTCAAAACACAGTTGAAGGGCTCACTTGAGGCTCTTGATAAAAGAATTATGCAGTTGGAGCATCTTGTCAATGATGTAATTATTGGTAGCCTTGAATCTGCGGCAAATGAATATGCCGATAACGAAGCTTTCGACAAGTTCAAGGGAAACTATGGAGAGTCTTTGAAGGATTTGGTCGGTCCTTACAAGAAATTATTCGGTGAGGACTATGACCTTGAGCGTTCTCTCTATGATGACCTGAAAGCGACTGAAGGCTACGGAACTGAAGGCTTTGATGAGGCAGGTTGTATGGCAGCTCGTATTGAAGACTTGAAAGCTCGAATTGACGCTATCAAAGAAGGTGTCGAGGAAGTAGCTGAAAAAGTAGAAGAAAGCGAAGCAGAAGAAAAAGCTCTGGAAGACGGTGTTGAAGTTGAGGTCAAGGAAAAGACTGAAGACGAAACAGAGGATGGGGATAAAGAGGAAGAAGAGATTAGCGACGAACAGCTCAAGAAAGAGTTTGAAGACGCTATGAAAGAAGGCAACCTCTAATTTCTTTAGTCATAATTAGGGGGCTTTTATGGCTAAGGTAAAAGAAGTAAAGACCGAAACACTAAAAGGCAAGAAGCAGAAGTGCGTGGAGCTCACAGATGGGACAAAGGTTTTTCAGCCAGACGAAGACATTGAAGAGCTTATGTACACTGCTTTTGCCGAAAAGTTCTCAAACGGAAAAACCAATCAAAAAAGTTGGATTGCTCAATTCGTTGACCAGCAGATGGACTCATTGAAGTCTAATCTGAAAAAAGACCCCCTTATAGCTCTGTCCGCTATGAGGGAAGTTACTAAAGCGGTAAACAATACTCAAAATTATTTCAATACAAAAAAGCAAACAGACTCCGACTTCTCTGAATATCTATTGAAAAAGATGCTTTTCCCTTGGCAGCAAAAAGTATTTGAAAGCAATAGAAAAAAGAAGACAATGTGTTGTGGTCGTCGTTCGGGTAAAACATTCTCTGTTGTTCAGCAAGCTTTGAAGGAATGCCTGAAAGGTCCGATTATTTGTCCAGATGGTACAAAGAAACAAAGAATTGCCGCTATTATTGGATTGACAGTAGAAAAGACTGCAAACTTGTATTGGGAAAACATAAAATCAGCCATCGAAAAATGTCATATCAATACGACTAAAATTGACAATAGCTCATATTCAGTTCATTTCAGTAATGGTTCTTTACTACAATTATTAGGCAATAACAGTAAAGCGGAAAGGGAAAAGATTCGAGGTGCTGACTATTGCTTTGTTGCCATTGATGAATGCCAATCCCAAGCGGGCATGTACTATCTTTGTGAGGACATTCTCAAACCAATCTTGAAAGGTACCGATGGTACTTTGGTATTATTGGGAACAGGTCCTATTTCAGCAGGTGGTTACTGGGAAAAATGTATCGATGATGATTCTTTTGAGCATTTCCATGCTACTATGGAAGACAACCCGACTATTCCAAACTATGTGCATGCCTTACAAGATACATTGGAAGAAAACCATTGGACAAAGGATAACATTACATTCAGGCGGGAATACTTAGGCGAGATTGCCTATGATACTGAAAGAATGATTATTCCGAAGAGAAGCTACTACAAAGAACTGCCACAGGACTTCCACCCAACGAAATGCTACATTGGTGTTGACTACGGTTGGAGTGACTTCAGCTCATTTGCCCCAATTCTTATTGATGAAGCCAAAAGAGTCGGGTATGTCGTACACGAATGGAAAGCAAACAAAACATCAAGCCAGGCTTTGGTTGACAAGATGAAAGCGTTGAATGAAACAATCCATAATAAATACAACATTCCGGTTGAGGACATTCATATTATTGCCGACAGCTCACACCAACAGATTTCCCAGGACATTTATAATCAGGGGATAACAAACATTCAGAATGCCTACAAGTTGGATGAACAATATCAATGGGCCAGACTTTCGGAAGCTTGTGCTTGTGAGGAATTATACATACTTGAAAATGGGGAAATTGATAAGGAATCAGATGCCGTTGTCTGGAAATGGAACCAGGAAAAAGGCTGTGTTATATACCAAGTTGATGATGATACATACCACCCCGACATTCTTGATTCTTTGAAATACGCATGGAACCAATATGTGACTGACAGAAATGCTTCGTAAGTACAAATAGGTAAAGGATAATTCAGAACATGGCAAACATCGGAATCCCACTAAACAGTCACATAAACACCAAAGACAATTTTATCATTCATCAGATAGATACTCAAGAGAAAGATGCCTTGCAGAAAAAGAATACTTTGCAGTTTCAGTCAACTCTTTCTCCAATGTATTATAAACACGAAAATAAAGTTATGACCACATCCGGTCATACTTTTACAATGTCAAACACCCAGCTTGTTGATGAAAAAAACCAAAGCTATGTGGTTGACAATTCACTCGTTGTCGATGAGTCGTATGATTTGACAAAGTGGCATTCAGGTAAAGTTGTAGATGCACTCATTACTTCCAATTCAATTTATGCAGTGTATGAGAATAACAATTCTGTTGACTTTGTTATTTTTGATACGAACGGAAATGAGACTTCTTCCGAAACTTATACATATGAAAATGATGACCTCTACGTAAGGGGAAAGATACTGAAAGGTGACAGTCCAGAGTTCATATTAGCAAGGATAAAATCCAATAGTGTAAGAATCACTAAAGGGAACACATCCCGCAATATCAATATAACGGTTGGTTCAGACCTTTATGTATATCAAGCAAACGGATACATTTTTATTGGTTTTGATGACAAAGACGTAAGGAAACGCTACACATTTGTTTTTGATAGCCAGCTTGCTATAAAAAGACAATTCTGGGGCTGGGGTTGTATTGGCGATAACGGTTATGTTACAGGTGAGCCGATTCCTTTGTATGCTGAGTCTCTCAGTAGCGCAGTAAAAAGACTTACTAATGTAGTTGACTACAGAAACCACGAATATCATGTATTTATGTTCTTCCCAGAAAGTCCAAATGGTGTTTTCGACCCTGAAGGAACAAATGTTAGATACAGCTTCTTGGAGAATGGTATTGGTTATCTTCAATCTCAAACTTCGGATGCGGTATCAGATGCTGATTGGATTTCTTCTAATTCTGTTTTGAAGCAGGACTCAACATATTCTGATACGACTGGTACGGCTTCTTCTTGGGGTAATGTAACTCATTCACGTACTTCTATGAGTTGGGTTGCGGGCTTGGATTTGAATAATTTCAAACCACAAACTTCCGGTAATTATGTAAAGCCTCTTGTAATAAGCAAGTATGGCAGTGAAGACATATTTACAGAAGCATCTTCTACATTATCAGGTACTTTTGATATTGATGATACAGGTTTCTCAATCATTGACTTCAGTGATGGATTAGGTAATATTGAATGGGATAAACCAGAAACAGCATCAATCGAAAATGGTTGTAATCCTTTCCCACACAGATACCCAACTTTCAATAGAGCTGAGTCAAAAGGCAAGTATTGGGATTATGGTAAAGGTTGGGCAAGAAGTTACTACAAAAGATTCACTTTTGGTTTTTATAGTGCAGTTTACAACCAAGGACTAAAAAAATGCCTTACATCAGAAAGAACAAAAATTGTTACTTGGGGCGCAAACAATCCAGACAATTTAGAGATTAGACAAGAATGGCTTTCTCCACATACAGTAGACAATACTTCTTATTCTTCAATAGACTTAGAGCCAAGCGACACAAGCCCATATCTTAGAGGCGATAAGTTTTATAAATGTTACTCACTTGCAGGTGGGCAAGTTTTTTATCGTAGATTCCATAAGTTCTGTCCAAAAATGTTTGATGATGGGCTTATACCAACTGAAATGATTGGCGCCGATAACATGCCTAATCATGTAGTTTTGAATAAAATACCATTCAATGTAAAGATTACTGACAACTTGTATGACCAATATTATCAAGGCAATTACATGTCAACTTCCCTATTTTCTCTTTTGACATCAGCATCAGTAAACCAGAACCAGGCTTCATCTTGTTGGTGGAATAATGATTATTATTCAGTGTTCAGTAATGGATTGTTAGTAAAAGTTGTAAAAAATGGTGATGTAAGACTCACAAAAGTTGCTGACTACATTTACAAAACAAATACTTTGAAAGGCAACAATCTTTTGATTGACTCAGTTCAATATATCAACTTCCAAAGGGGATTTATCCCATATAACGGCGAAGAAATAATCACAACAAATGAATTGACTGGATTCAGTCTTCCAGGTGATAACCAGGACACTGACGGTAATGATACATATTATTCCGCTTCTGGCTATAACGTTCAAATGAATGATATGACCGAAAGGGGGACATCTTATCTTCTTCCGGCATTTCAATTTCCATTGATTGTAAAATCAGAAGAAGTCGAAAATTTCTCATTCCAGTTACTTGACAATAAGAAAGAGCTGACAAAGCCGTTGCTTTACAATCAGTTCAGTTATAGAGATGATGTCGTTGACCATTACTACACCCATTCATTGAGCAGCACATCCGTAAAGTATCAGACAGGTAAAAAGATGCAGTCAATAAACAATAATGATGAAGAGGCATGGTTTGGCGTAAAAACATACGACATTGACAAGGAAGATATGGTTTGGTGGATTACATCAAGCATTCAGATTTTTCCACTTGGAATTGCTTCGCCTATCACTGGTATAAACTATTTATCATCAAATATCGACATGACTGACGATTACTCAGTTCGATTGTATAGAACACAGAATGTAACTTTCCCAGTATACAATCCGGAAAACGAAGTTTATAAGTCAAGCAATATCTTCACAATTTATGGTTACAACTATTCATTCGATGGGCAGTCAGTTTACTACCTAGGTTCAGGCGAGGACACAACTCAAAGCAACTTTGCTTGCTATGCATTGGGAATGAAGTTCCTAGCAAGCAGCGGAACTGAGGCATATTTTTATTCTTCATTTGAGAAGAGACTGTACTTATTCACAGGTTCAGTAACATTGCACATGGCAGAGTCATTAGCACGAGAAGGTGAGATTATTGATTCTGTTTACAGTTCATTAGAACAGATTTTGTATCTCATGACAAGTGAAGGAAACATCATTGCTAAGTCCCAAGATGATATGTGCTTGATTACTAATGTTGACCCAACTGCTTATCACTTTGAAACAACAGATACCGGAGTAATTTTAGTTTCTAGCACTGATTATAAACGTTATCGTTTATGGAAAACAGATGAAACAGAATGGCTTCCATTAGAATATGAAACTGAGTTTATTGGTAAAAATGACAGCTTGTTCAAAGTTGCGTCTATTGACTTGACTTTCTTCAAAGGCGATGGAAGGTCAATCAGTGGTTTAGTTGATTTTGAATGTATGAACGATAAATTAGTTTATAATGAAAAGTTGGATTTCAAAGTTTCAAAGAAATCCTGGGACAATACACAACTTGAAAAGGTAAGGCTTACACCAGAAAACAATGTCT
>AUXO012914248.1_pt1 | contig 35444 bp, 40 predicted proteins | sample 768731 | NCBI WGS metagenome assembly AUXO01 (sample SAMN02715735, study PRJNA202380) | gut metagenome | biome: sheep rumen | host: Ovis aries | place: New Zealand: Palmerston North | reverse complement strand
ATCGTTTTGTTCCTGTTTGCTCTGATGGGCAATGGCTGGGGTAATGCATTTGGTGGCAGTGGCGGATCGATGCCGTTTATGGTGACCAATACCCAGAATGATGTTCAAAGAGGTTTTGATCAGCAGGCTGTAATGACCGGAATCGGCGGCATCAATTCGGCAATCACATCCCTGGCTCAGGGCCAGTGTAGCGGATTCGCTGGAGTTAACGCCAACATAAATGCCGGATTTGCCAATGCTGAAAGTGCCGCTGCTAACAGGCAGATGGCGAATCTGCAGCAGCAGTTTGCAATGCAGACGGGCATAGGCGGGCAGCTCAACACGATCGCTATGAACCAGCAGCAGATTGGCTGTGATGGCCGTGCGGCAGTAGCAGATCTTAAGTATACGGTCGCCCAGGAAGGCGCTGCTACGAGGTCTAATACCGATGCTAAAGCACAGATGCTTATGGACAAGCTTTGCCAGCTTGAACTCGATGGTGTTAAGCGGAACTACGAGAATCGGATTGCTGGAATGCAGGGACAGATTGATGCTCTCACACAGCAGGTCAACAACGCTAGCCGTGATGTTGCTCTGGCCAATGAGGTTGATGCTCTCTATAACCGGCTCAATTCTTGCCCGGTGCCGACGACTCCTGTTTACGGCAGGACGCCGATCTTTACTTGCAACCATAGTCAGAATCCTGGATGCCCAAATGCCAATAACGGATTTATGGCAGCTTAAGAAAGGAGGTCGCTATGGCAGAATACAGCGCAAATGCTCTGCAGAACATTCTCCCAAACGCCTCCGCAATCTTTACTGCGTCTAAGGTTCCGTGTAACAGAGGCCTGATCTTCCACAGAGATGAGAGCGGTATTTTCAGGTTGGCATCACCATCAAGAATTGCTAACGGCCTTTCAAGTTGGAACCGTTGTTGTCCTTGTTGCAGACGTATACCGGAAGCTCTCTATCAGGTTGGTTTTCATGCAAACATTGCGATTCCGACCGGAGGAACGGTGGAAGCGATTTCGGTTGGCATTGCTATAGATGGCACTGTCGATCCGTCATCTACAATGATTTCCAATCCTGCGGCGGTTGAACAGTTTGACAATGTTGGCGCTGAGATCATTGTTGCCGTTCCTGCGATCTGTGGGTGTGAAAGTATTTCAGTGGTGAATACTTCTACGCAGGCAATCGATATGCAGAACGCAAACATCGTGATCTCATATCTTGGAATTCGTTAAGGAAGGAGGTAAACGAAAATGCTTGATCGTAAACTTCTTGAGGACGGTGAGCGTAAGCTTGAGGCCGATCTTAGAAAACTAATCTCTAAGGCGGAACTTACCCCTGCCGATTACGATGCGTTTAAAAAAGCTATGTGCATTGCCGGAATGATCGCAAACTATCCCGGTGGGATGATGGACGAAGAAGGTATGGCTTACGGTTATCCGGCGAGCTATATCGGGTCCAATTACCGTGGATATTCTGCTGATCCGATGATGGGCGGAATGCCGAACAATGGGATGTACGGTAACGATGCCAATATGTCAAACGGTCGTATGAGATCCCCAGTTACCGGTCGCTATATCAGTAACGGCTACAGCGGACATTCAATCGAAGACCGCATGATTATGGCACTTGAGCAGCAGATGGACGAGGCTAAGACCGACTACGAGAGACAGCTCGTGGAGAAGGAGATTCAGAGATTACGTAGAGGAGACAGATGATGGATACAGCTTTGTTTATAGCTATTATAACTGCTGTCACGTCCTCAGGCTTTACGTCTCTGATTATCTATCTGCTACAAAGGCATGATAAGAAGGTTGATAAGGAAGCTGAGAATGATTCAGCTCAGAGCAGGATGCTTCTTGGGTTGGGTCATGACAAGATCCTTTATTTAACCGATAAATACGTTAAAAGGGGCGCAATTACATTAAAGGAAAAGAGGAACTTAAAGTTCCTCTCAACCCCTTACTTCGATCTTGGTGGAAACGGGGACTGCGAGATCGGATGCGATGCCTGCTTTAAGCTTCCTGTAGTATCTGACGATGAAGCTGAGGTACTTGACATGAATTTAAAGAGAAAGGAGTACGGCCTTGAAGTTCTTGAAGTTAAATAATAAGACTTACGACATCTTTAAGTGGATCGCGCAGATTCTGCTTCCGGCACTCGGTACGCTGTACTTTGCGTTATCCAAGATTTGGGGATTACCATTTGCAACAGAGGTAGTTGGCACAATTGCTGCTGTCGATACATTCCTTGGGGCGATTCTTGGAATTAGCTCCATCAACTATAACAAGGGGCTTGAGAACGGAGGTGAATAATTCAAAATGGCTGCAATTTTATACGAAAGCTATTATGGGATTATGCCTTTAGACAGCAACATCATTGAGCATTCCGGAACTAAAGGAATGAAATGGTATCATCGGCGATACCAGAACGAAGATGGATCTTTGACACCAGCAGGACGAGAGCACTACGGCGTTGGACCAGCAAGGGATAAAGCTAAAACGGATAAGGATGGCGTATCTAAAAAAGATCTCAATCGTCTATCTCGCGCTGATGTCGACGGTGATGGCGCTGCAGTTAAAGCTACCATGTCGCTGATCGATAAAGTTCGCCGTAAACCATCAAGCGAGGAAGATGAATTCGGTACAGCGTCAAAGCTTATTACAGATTTATCGCTTCGTAATGCATCAAAATATGACATGGCAAAAGCTGTTACTGATACGTTAGAACGCATTGGTGATGATAGAGAGATCAATGCTGATGACGACCGTAATTTAGATCGTCTTGCAAGACATGCCGGCTTTAAAAACTACGCAGAGGCAGATAAGTATAAGCGGACTCAGGATAAAGCTGAAAAAGCTAAGTCTAAAATCCAAGCTATAATAGATAGTGGTGACATTCAGAAAATTAAGAAAAATGCGAGCAAGTTGAGCACTGATCAGCTTCGTACTGCTATGGAAAAGGCCGAAATAGTATCTGATATTAAACGGATGTCTCGTGAAGAACGGAAAGAGCGTGCTTCTGCAGCCATAGACAAGGCGTTTAATATTCTGAAAACTGGAAGGCGAGTTATTAATTATGCTAAAGATTGGAAGTTCGAATATGAACAGAGGGAAGCCAATCGTCAGCTCGCAGCTGCAACTGCCGCAAATAAGCTTAGTATCGTGAAGGACGAAATGGCTAAGCGTTTAGAGCGTAAAGAAGACAAGCAGTATGAACGCGAGCAGAAAGCTCTTGAACGTCGGGATGCCATTGATAAGTGGAAGGCGGAGCGCAGAGACGCGATCGATAAGTGGAATACAGAACGTGCCGATCGAATTGCTAAGGAAGCTAGAGAACGGTATGACGCAAGGATCGATAAAAATACGGCGCGCAAGGATGCGATCGATAAGTGGAATGCTGAGCGTAAAGATAAACGTGATGCTGCTGATCGTGAGCAGGAGAATAAACGAGATAATATCGAGCTTGAGAAATACAAGAACGACAGAGATCTTCGTCTAAAGAAACAGGAAACCGAAGGCAAGCTAAAAGAGATTAAGGCTAATAGTGATGCCGCTATTCGTTTGGAGCGTGAGAAACAGAAGAATCCAGCCTATACAAGCGGTAAACCTAATAACGACGACGAAAAGAAAAAGAAGAAATAACTAAGGGAGTTGATTTAGATGTTGTCAAACACTGCGACTCCTAAATACTATGGAGCATTCCGCGACAAAGTCATCAGAGGAATTATCCCGGTGAATGCCGAGGTGTCCATGGAGATGAACCGTATCGATGAGCTTATAGCAAATCCTGGAGTCTACTATGATGATGAAGCTGTAGAAGGATGGGTCCGGTTCTGTGAGAACGAATTGACCCTAACCGATGGATCTCCGTTGTTTCTTCTTGACAGCTTCAAACTATGGGGCGAGCAGGTCTTCGGATGGTACTACTATGTTGAGCGATCGGTATTTGAGCCATATGGTGATCGGCCTGGAGGTCGTTTCGTTATAAAGCATACTCTGAAACGGCTGATAAGTAAACAGTATTTAATCGTTGCTCGTGGTGCCGCAAAGAGTATGTACGGTTCAACCATTCAAGCGTACTTTGAAACCGTAGATCCATCGTCCACACAGCAGATAACAACAGCACCTACGATGAGGCAGGCTGACGAAATTCTATCACCTCTGAGAACTGCGATTACGAGAGCAAGAGGTCCGTGGTTTAAGTTCCTGACAGAAGGTTCAATCAACAATACAACCGGATCGAGAGCCAATCGTGTTAAGTTGGCATCGACTAAGAAGGGCATTGAGAACTTCTTGACTGGCTCGTTACTTGAAATTCGTCCAATGTCTATCGATAAGCTTCAGGGATCAAGAGCCAAAATCTTCACGATAGACGAGTGGTTGTCTGGAGACGTTAGAGAAGACGTAATTGGTGCTGCAGAACAGGGTGCATCGAAGAACGGGGACTATCTCATTGTTGCAATGAGCTCTGAGGGAACTGTCCGAAACTCCGTTGGCGATACAATCAAAATGGAGCTTATGGACATCCTTAAGGGCAAGTACTACAACCCACATGTGTCGATCTGGTATTACAAACTTGATGACATTTCGGAAGTTGAAGACCGTGAAATGTGGGTTAAGGCTAATCCGAACCTTGGAAAGACGATTTCCTATGAGGTTTACGAACTTGACAAGGAACGAGCCGAAAATGCACCCGCTACCAGAAATGATATTCTGGCTAAACGTTTCGGAATTCCTATGGAAGGCTATACGTACTTCTTTACGTATGACCAAACTATACCGCATAGGAAACATGAATACTGGGGTATGCCTTGTGCTATGGGTGCAGACCTTTCCCAGGGCGATGACTTCTGTGCGTTTACATTTCTATTCCCAATCTCATCCGACTGCTTCGGTGTTAAAGCCAGAAGCTACATAACTGAACGAACATATCACAAATTACCATCAGCTGCAAGACAAAAATACGACACATTTCTTGAAGAAGGAACCCTCATAATCATGAACGGTTCCATTCTTGACATGTCTGAAGTTTACGAAGATCTCGATAGATACATTAACACTGTCGCAAGATACGATGTTCGATGTGTTGGTTACGATCCGTATAATGCAAGACAATTTGTCGAAGCATGGAGTCTTGATAACGGGGAATTTGGTGTTGAGAAGGTTATTCAGGGTGCCAAAACCGAGTCGGTTCCGCTTGGTGAAATCCGTCAGCTGGCTGAAGACCGTAAGCTTATGTTCGATGAAGATATTATGCAGTACTGCATGGGAAACTGTATCGTTCAAGAAGATACAAACGGTAACCGTAAACTGTTGAAAACAAGATATGACGCAAAGATCGATAATGTGGCAGCTCTGATGGACGCATTCGTTGTCTATAAGCTATATCGTGATGCGTTCGAATAGGAGGTGGGTTTATGTGATTAAGTACGAAAGCGCTTACTATGGAACAGTTGGGCTTGGCGAAGATCATATAGCTCATTATGGCGTTAAAGGCTCCAAATGGGGTGTTCGAAGATATCAGAACGAAGATGGCTCTTACACAGCTGCCGGTGCCGCTAATGGTGGACGATATGCGCCAAAGAATACTGGTTCCGAACCTACATCTCGACAGCAAAAGAAACTTGATAAGTATCGTACTAAAGAAACCGCCAAACTAAATAAACGATATGACAAGGTTATCTCTAAGCTAGATAAGCGAACCGAGAAGCTTGCTAAAAAATATACCAAGGCTGCTGAGAAGGGTGCTTCTGACAGAAAGTTAAGTAAGATCGCAGAGAAATATGAAAGCGTATCTACCAAAAAGCATAATCGTACAACATCGAAGGCTGCTGAACAAAATAAAATAAACGCGAATAGCACGAATTATAAGGCTATGAAACGTGAACGAAGAAAGGTTCGTGGGAAAGCATTTCGTGGATATATTGGCGCAGGTACAGTCGCTAGCGGTGCTTTTGGCTTGGCATGGCAAGGCGCAAGGCGAGGAAAATACAAAGAACGCACCAGAATTAGTAGAAGTCAGCGCAAACAGATACAGAGATCCAGCGCAGCTCAGGCAGCTATGGATCGGGCGGCTTTACAGCGTAAGATCAAGAGGAGGTGACGGTCATGAGATTAAGCTGGGACGGTATCGGTGTCAGACTATTTAGAGCCGGTATCGATCGCGGCGTGTTATATCCACTGCATGAAGATGGGTATGGTACAGGTATCGCTTGGAATGGTCTCACTGGGATCGATGACGGCAATACCGGACATGACAAGGTATTCCTCTATACAAATGACAGACGCTCGGCGGTTCTGTTCACACCTTACGATCATGGCGGAACGATAAAGTGCTTTACGTATCCTGATGAGTTTGAGTCGTGTATCGGGAACGACCAGATTGTGCCCGGACTCTATGCGTCAGCTCAGGAACAGACGCCATTTGGTCTTTGCTATCGGATCAGAATAGGTAACGATACTCAGAGCATCAATTATGCTTATGAAATACATACCGTATATGGTGCTTATGTGTCAGAGGCAAAAACTAACGTATCCACGATTGGCAGTGAGGCCAAAGCTCAGGAGATGGCATTTGGATACGAGAGTGTTGTCGAAGAAGCGCTAAATAACGAGCCGACAGCACACATGATAATCAATTCACGCTTCGTATCGGAAGAAGGCTTAAGGACTATAGAGAATATTCTGTACGGTGATGATAATAACGAGCCGAGGCTGCTGTTACCAGATGAACTGTATGATATTCTCTACCGGGCTCAGCCGATTCCTGAGGAATACAAGTATTATCCGCATGAACTTAGGTACCCGTCAAGCGATGTTTACCCGTTAAACCAGGAGACAAGTTAATGAATATTAAAGACAGACTTTTATCCGGATGGAACGCCTTCATGGGACGCGATCCAACTCCGAAAACGTCGGCCCCTACGTTCATAACAACGTTTCGACCAGACAAGATCACTCTAACGCGCGGCAGTGAACGTACGATAATCAACTCCATTCTAAACAGAATAGCAGTTGATGCAGCGTCTATGACAATCGAACATGTTAACCTCGACAAGCACGGTCGGTATCGTGAACCACGATCATCAAAGCTTAATGAGTGTTTAACTGTAGCTGCAAACATCGACCAAACTGCAAGAGCATTCATACAAGACGCCGTAATGTCAATGCTTGACGAAGGGCATATAGCCATTGTTCCAACAAGAGCAACAGACAACCCGATCACAACGTCGTCTTATGATATCGGTGAACTTCGTATTGGCAAAGTCGTTAAGTGGTACCCATATCATGTGACGGTTAACCTCTATAACGAAGATACCGGTGAAAAAGAAGATCGGACATATCCTAAGCACATGGTTGCACTTCCTGAGAACCCGTTCTACTCGATGATGAACGAGCCAAACTCCATTTATCGACGGCTGTTAGTCAAACTCAGACAGCTGGACAACATTGATAGCGAATCAGCATCCGGAAAGATGAACCTGATTCTGCAGCTTCCATATTCAACCAAATCAAGTTTCCGACAAGAACAAGCCAGACAGCGACAGGTAGAAGTTGAACACGAACTCACCACATCAAAATACGGTATTGCGTATATAGATGCTAATGAGCGAGTGATTCAGCTTAATCGTGCTATCGAAAACAATCTGTTCAGTCAGGTTGAATACTATACGAATTTGTTGTTCTCGCAGCTTGGTATGCCTATGGCTGTATTCGATGGAACTGCCGATGAGAAGGTAATGCTGAACTACCAGAACCGAATCATAGAGCCAATCGTTTCGGCAATAATCGATTCAATGAAATGGAAATTCTTATCACCGACTGCTAGGAGTCAGGGTCAGACAATCATGATGTTTAAAGATCCGTTTAAGTTGGCACCGGTTAACGATATTGCTAACAATGCCGACAAGTTCATTCGTAACGAGATTCTTACGAAGAACGAATTCAGACAGATTATTGGCTTTAAGCCATCTGCTGATCCTACAGCTGATCAGTTATCTAACCCGAACATGCCGGTTCAGGATCAGAATACTCCTGAGAAAGCTGCTGAAGAAGAGGAACTTATAGACGAAGAACAAATGTAGTTGGCTAACCAGTGAACAAAACGGTTGGATGGCAAAAAGACAGACGCTATTTGCTAAAGATGGTTGAACAATCTGGAACGCCAAATAAACATGAAAGGAAATTTCAAAATGAGCAAGAAAACCTACGACTTTGGTGGGTGGGCCTCAGAATACGGAGTGCTTTGTGGTGACGGCAGAACCATATTGTCAGGAGCATTTGCGGATCAGGACGGTGCTGAGGTTCCTCTTGTATGGGGACACGATCATTCCGGTCCGAAGAGCATTCTCGGATTCGCAACGATCAAGCACTGTGACAAAGGACCGTATATTTATGGCTCATTCAATGATACAGAAGACGGTCAGTATGCAAAGGCTGCTGTAAATCACGGAGACATAAAGTTTCTGTCGATATTCGCAGATCATCTTAAGACACGCGGCATAAATCGTGACGTCGAAAAGGGCGTAATCAAAGAAGTCAGTCTTGTGCCTTTCGGAGCAGCCAATCCCGGAGCATACATTGACCAGGCTGTGATTGCACATGGCGATGGGACTTACAGCGAAAGCGAATACCAGGCATATATTACAACTGGTCAGACAATCGATGTAGGTGAAGATCTCATCATCCACGACGATAAGGGAAAGGAGAAAGACGTGGCAGAGGATAGCAAGAAGAAAGGAAACCAGAACGATGATGACGATTCCATCGACGTTCAGGAGGTCCTTGACAATATGACAGAAGACCAGCTCGCAGTCGTTGACTATTTGATGGAAGAAGCTGCAAAAGCGGCAACCAAAGATTCAAAGAAGGGCACAAAGAGCTCTGACGATGATGACAATTCAGATGATGACAATGACGACGGCGAAGATGGTGATGGAAAAGCAACTGTAGCACACTCAGATGAAGGAGGCACTATGAAGTACAACGCATTCGAAAACGATTCCGAAACAAGAAAAGACGTTCTCATGCATTCCGATCAGGCAGCTATTCTTGAGCTGGCTAAAGACCGTAGAGTCGGCAGCTTCAGGACTGCTATGAAGGAGTACATGGAAGAGAACGATTTCATCCAGCATGATGATACGCCGACATTCGTTGGCGGCAATACTGTAGTTGGTGGCCCGGTTCCTGTAGGCGGCTTCGATAACACCACAGCAATCGACTCCAGAGGATACACATCCTTCACTTCGGTTCTGCCGGAATTCAGGGAGTTCAACGGAATGAACCCCCCTCAGCAGATTACTCCGGAATGGGGTTGGGTCGACAACGTAATGAATAAGGTTCACAAGGTTCCGTTCTCCCGGATCAGAACCTCTTACATCGACATTCGTGAGTATGAGGAGAATCTGAGAGCCAAAGGTTACGAGAAGGGTAACTATAAGAGTTATACAGGTCAGATCGCAATTGCTCGTCGTGAGACTGAGCCTCAGACGATCTATATCAAGAACGCCCTGCACAAGGACGACATCGATGATATCACCGATTTCGATTATGTGAACTATCTGTATCAGATCGACCAGCAGATGTACAAGGTCGAACTGGCCACCGCAATCCTGTTTGGTGATGGTAGGGAAGTGAATGATCCGGACAAGATCAAAGAAGATCATATCCGCCCGATCTGGACTGACGCCGATCTGTACACCATTCACTACGATATGACCAATGAGAAGACCAACATCCAGGGCAGCAACACTTCTGGATATTTCGGCGCAAACTATGTCGAAGCCGAAGCTATGGTCAACGCTTGCCTGTATGCTCGTGAGACCTATAAGGGTACCGGCACTCCTGATATGTTTATCGACCAGCACGACCTGAACGTGATGCTTCTTGCTCGTGACCGCAATGGCCGTCGTATCTATTCTTCCAGAGCTGAGCTTGCGACTGCTCTTAACGTAGGCAACATCTATGTCTGCGAGAAGATTAAGAACAAGGTTAGAACCAAGGGTGAAGGCGCTTCCGCTAAGCAGATGAAGCTGCACGCTATCATTGCGAACCTTGCTGACTATGCTATTGGTTCCACTAAGGGCGGTCAGGTCACTCATATCACTCAGTTTGATATTGACTTCAACCAGCAGAAGAGCCTGCTTGAAGGCCGCAACTCTGGTGCTCTGACCAGACTGTACTCCGCGATCGTTATCGAGGAGGAAGTTACCGAAACCTTTCCCGGCAATAACACCGAGTCCGGAACTGGCACCGAGGGCTGATCTATACCCCGGAATGGAGGCTGAATAATGGCGAAGTTCTATGGCAAGGTCGGATTCGTACACTACGAAGAGACTGAAGGTAGCGTTTATAAAGAAGTAACTACCGAGAGGGAGTATTACGGAGATAGCTATAAGCTTTCAAGACGCTACGAGTCATCGGATAAGGTCAACGATAATCTGATGCTTAGTGATGAGATCAGTATTGTTGCTGATGCATTCGCCTATGAGAATTTTCAGTCTCTTAGATATGTTAACTATATGGGCGCCAATTGGAAGGTCTCAAGTGCTAGAGTTGAGCGCCCAAGAATAATCATGCAGATTGGAGGTGTCTACAATGGGGAGGAAGGACCGCAGGCTTGAGCTGGACGCTAAGTTCAAAGAGCTAACTCCTCATGTGTACTTCCAGCCACCTGCATCCGTTGTGATGAAATACCCGGCAATCCGTTACAAGCTGTCAGGAGATGATGTTACGTACGCAGATAACATCCATTACCTAGAAGGTACTATTTATCAGGTTATGGTCATTGACGCTGATCCTGACAGCGAGATTGCTGAGGAGATTTCGAAGTTCCCGTATTGTCGCTTGAATGCGTCATACGCGGTTGAAAACTTAAACCACTTTGTTTACACAATATACTACTAAGGAGGTAGTTTTATGTCTAAAATCGTATGGGACAAAACTGGTGAACATTTCTATGAAACTGGTGTAGACCATGGCGTGTTCTACCCGTACAATTCCACAAGTAACCAGTATATCGGAGGCGTAGCCTGGAACGGTCTGACTGCAGTTAACGAGCAGCCGTCTGGTGCAGAACCCTCTCCGCTGTTTGCTGATAACATCAAGTATCTGAACCTGATAAGTGCTGAAGAGTATGCTGCTACAGTTGAAGCTTATACCGCTCCTGATGAGTTCCTTGCCTGCGATGGTTTTGATGAACTCGCTAAGGGCATTACCATCGGCCAGCAGCCTCGTTCTCAGTTTGGTCTGTCTTTCAGAACTCTGATTGGTAACGATACCGTCGGTAACAAGAAGGGCTATAAGATCACCTGCATCTACAACTGCCTTGCGTCTCCGTCAGAGAGAAGCCACTCTACAGTAAACGAATCTCCGGAAGCCCAGCAGCTTTCTTGGAGCATTTCTACTACTCCGGCTCCTGTTACCGATAAGAGCCCGACTGCTGTTGTTGTAATCGACTCCACCAAGACTGACCCGGCTCAGCTTGCAGAGCTTGAGGGCATCTTGTATGGTACCGCTAATTCAGAGGCAAGACTTCCGTTCCCGGATGAGATTGCTGAGATCGTTGGTGCTATCGCAGTTACTGTTAAGCTCACGAATCTTACCGTTGGTAGCCTGAATCTGGTTCCGGATTTCGATCCGTCAACTGGCATCTATACTGTTAAGACTCCTAATGCTAGCGATGTCGTTACCGCCACTCCTGAGACCGGTGCTACAGTGTCCATGACTCTCAATGGCTCGACTTTTACCAGCGGCTCTGAAGCTACTTGGGACGAAGGAACCAACACCGTCGTGGCCGTTGTTACTAAGAGCGGATCTTCCAGCCGTGCTTATGTGGTGACTGTAACTAAAGAATCTGCGTGAAGGTTACTGCCCACTCCGGGTATGTATCCGTCACATGACTTAATACCGTAAAAATTCAAAATGAGGGACCTTTTAGCGGACTTGCTACTTGGTCCCTTCTTATTATTAAAAAAAAGGAGATATGTATATGTACAAAACAGAAATAACTTATAAGGACTTCCTTGGCAATAACGTTACCGACACTCTGAGATTCAATATCAGTGAAGATGAACTGCTTGATCTGGTTCGTGAAGACGAGCGCTTTGACTCCGGATACCTTGCATATGTCGTAGAGCAGCAGGACTATCCGAAGATGATGGATATCGTCAGAAAGCTGATCATCCTGTCTTATGGTGAACTGAGTGATGACGGTAGATACTTTAGAAAATCCGATGAGAAAGCACTTGATTTCCTGCAGTCTGCAGCATATCCGGCATTCAGAGACTATCTGCTGGAGGGTAAAGACGGACAGTTTGAAGCATTCCTGATGGGTGTGTTCCCGTCTAAGTTTGCTGCAGTTGTGAAGGAACGGCTGGCTAATCCTAACGGAGACATCAAGCAGCAGCTTTCTGTTCTTAATAATAAATAACAAATTCCTGGAGGTGGAGAATGCTTCCAATTACAATACCAGAACGAGAGCTTTGGGATGAACGGAATAATTGTATGCTTTACACCAAAGAGGTTCACTTGAAATTGGAGCATTCCCTCATCTCTATTTCGAACTGGGAAATGAAATGGCATGTGTCTTACTTCGATGAAAAGCAGAAAACTGAAGAGCAGGCATTTGACTATATTAGGTGCATGACACTTAATAAAGAGCTTAGCGATGATGTCTACAGAGGACTTACTCAGGAGAATGTAAAGGACATCAACGACTATATGCTTAATCCGATGACCGCCACAACAATTGGTGAGATCAAAAACCAAATGAAGCAGGCCAATCGACGTATTACATCCGAGCTGATCTACTATTGGATGATACAGTTTGGAATACCGTTCTCCTGTGAGAAGTGGCACATTAACAGGCTGATTATGCTCATCAGAGTTTGTGCTGAAGAGAGCAAACCGAGAAAAGGTCGAAAACAGAAAGACGTAGCCATGGACTATAGAGCCATCAATGCAGCCAGACGAGCTGCTCTTAATACGAAAGGATGATGCTGTTATGGCTGATGCAGTTGTGCTTAAGACAAGCGGGGACTTTAAAAAGCTTACTAAGTATCTTCGTATGGACAACAAAATAGCCAAGATACAGAGCATCCTCACAAAATATGGTCAGGAAGGTGTAAAGAAACTTGCGGCAGCTACGCCAGAACTGACAGGAGAAACTAAAAACAGTTGGACATTTAACATTAAGATCGATAGCGGCACACAAAACGCAACGTTATCGTTTTGGAATACCAATATAGCATATCCGGTTGGAACACATATTGGTAAGCGTGGAAGACCTGTGTCTGGTAAGTCTGCGCCGATTGCTTTGATATTACAGTACGGTCATGGAACTGGTACTGGTGGATATGTTGAGGGGCGGGATTACATAAATCCTGTCCTTCAGCCGTTATTTGACGAAATCGCAGAAGAAGTGTGGAAGGAGGTTAATCGCGTATGAGTAGTAGTAATACTATCGACAACAAAACTGTTGATCTACAGCTAAGGAACGAAAATTTCGAGAAAAATGCGAAAACCTCCATATCCACAGCCGAACGGTTATCTAAAGCTCTTAACTTCAAAGGCGTCAGCGGTAAGGTCTTTGACGGCATTAAGAGCGGGGCAGATCTTAGTAAAGCAGGTATTGCCGGTCTTACTGGTGCTGTCGGAAGTCTTAATAATTCTATCAGTGCAATCAACGTTGCTGGCCTTACAATGGTTTCTAAAGCTGCAAGTGATGCATATGAGAAGATAAAGCAGCTTGTTCAGGGCGTTACAACAGACCAGATTGGTGAAGGCTGGGCTAAGTATGAAACCATGACTACGTCGATGCAGACGATTATGTCAGCGACTGAATATGCGTTCGATAGCCAGGAACAGCAGCTTGAAGCGGTCACAAAGCAGATGGAAAAACTTAACTGGTTTGCCGATGAGACTGCTTTCAATCTGAATGATATGACTAGCAGTATAGGTAAGTTTACTGCCAATAAGGTCGATCTTGACACTGCTGTAACAGCTATTCAGGGTATTGGCACTTGGGCATCGAAATCTGGCGCCAGTGTACAGGATGCAAGCCGAGCGATGTACAACCTTTCTCAGGCAATTTCGGTAGGTTCGGTTAAACTGATTGACTGGAAATCTATCGAGAACGCAAACATGTCGACCGCTCAGTTCAAAGAGACTGCTATTCAGACAGCAGAAGCTCTTGGCACGTTGACTAAGGTTGAAGATGGTCTTTGGAAAACTAACGAAGGCAATGAAGTATCTGTAACGAATTTCAACGAGGCGCTTAAAGATGAATGGTTTACCAGTGATGTTCTTCTGCAGTCGTTGAACGAGTATGGTAAATTTGCTGTTAAGCTAAATGACTATTCTAGTGAGTTCAATAGTGATTTTGGTGCCAGAAACATCATGGATCTCATCGATGCCTATAAAGAAGGCACGATGACGACCAAAGATTGGAAGCAAGCATCTGAAGATTCTGGGGTTGAATTACAGAGACTTAAAGAAATCATCAAAGATCTCGGACAGGAAGAATATGCATTTAGTATGAGTGCATTTAGAGCTGCTCAGGAAACTAAAACCTGGAGTGAAGCGGTTGACTATACTAAAGAAGCGGTTTCATCCGGATGGATGAGAACGTTCCAGACCCTGTTCGGTGACTATACCGATGCAAAGAAACTCTGGTCTGATATGTCAGACTTCATGTATGAGGTATTTGTAACTGGCGGTGAAAAACGAAACGAACTTCTTGAAGAGGCTTTCAGTTCGACTGATGCTATTACTACGAAGCAATGGAAGAGTCTTGAGAAGCAAGGCAAAATTGATGCGGTGTATGTTAATGCAATCCGTAAGGTTGCTGATGAACACGGCATTGCAACGAATGACATGCTTTCCGATTACGAAGCCATCTTTAAGGCTGTTCAGGAAGGTCAGATCACATCCGGAATGCTGACCGAAGCAAGAGAACTTATGATGAGAACTCCTGCTGATAATGAGGCGGCTGAACGTGTCAAAGCAATTGCCGAAGAAGATGAAGCTGTAAAGGCATTTCTTAATACCCTCGACGGATATACCGAAGAAGATCTAGAAAAGATTACATTTGGCGATCATAAATATACCGAAGGATACGAAGAACTTGAGGCTGGGCTTGACGGCGTAATCAAAGCGCTTGGCTTAACTCAGGAAGAGAGCGATGAAGCCATTGATGCCCTTAAAGCCATGGGATATTTTGGTGGTGTCGCAGCTGAAGGCTGGTCAGGATATACCGACGAAGAGCTCAAGGCCCTCGGTATGAATGACGAACAAATTAAGAAATTTAAAGAACTTCGAGAAGCTGGCGAAGACTGGGATGCTGCTCTCAAACAGGCTGGTGTCGATACAACAACGGCCGGTCAGCATTGGACTCAGGGTCTTCACAACTTAATGGATATTGTCCTGAACTTCAAAGAAGTAGCGGAGACAACCTTCTCGGAATTCTTCCCGCCGCTTGAAGCGACATCCGTAGCATCATGGCTTAAATCATTTGATGAAGGAACTGCTAAAGTAGCGGAATGGGTTAAGACTTCTGATACTCTCAAGAACGGACTTAGAGCTGTCGCATCGGTCGTTGACGTCTTCGTTAGTAACATCCGAATGATCGGCGAAGCACTTGCTATGAAGGGCATCATTATGGCTGGCGGCAAGATACTCGGAATGGTTGGCCCGTTTATTAAGATGACCGCTGCAATAGCTAAGGGTGCTGTAGTATTCAGCTTTCTGAAAGGTCTTGTATCTGGATTTGTTGGTGATGGTGCTGGAGGACTTGCCAATACTGTAGCGAATCTTACTCAGAAGTTCATGGCTTGGTTTAAAGCCGTTGATCCGATAAACAAAGCTCTCGACTGGCTATCCAATAAGGGTAAATCAATCGGGCAGTCTATTCGAGGCTGGTTTGATAGTTTCGCAAAGATTCCGACTGTGAATAAAGGATTCAGTCAACTGCGGCGTGGCTTCACGATGTTCACGCAAGGCTTCTCGGAACATATGAAAGACGGTAAAACCAGGCTTGACGAGTTTAACAAGAAGGTTGAAGAGATGGGTGGAATCCGCCCTGACAACTTTGCCGAAATTTTCAAAATGGGCAAGGATGAACTCATTGATTGGCTTAAGACGTTTCCCGGCGTTAAGACCATGATGAGAGGTCTTACAAATTTATGGGCTGGGCTTAAGACAAAGCTTGAGGACATGGGCATTCCTGTCACCAAAATTGAGAATGGCATTAAGAAGATCTTCGATACTGTTAAAACTGGAGTTACTTGGGCATTCAAAGGGTTCAACTGGGTCCTTGATATGGCCGACAAGCTTTCTGCAGCATTCATGGATCTTCCATTTGTCGGTAGTGCTATTGAGAACTTTGGAAAAGCGTTTGACACAATAGCTACTACGGTAGGCCCATTCTTAGAAGGTTTACCCGATAGGTTTGCCGCATTCGGAGAACGTGCAAGTGGAATTCTTGGAGATGGGTTCCAGCTTGCTGATGTCCCAGCTATATTTACAGCATTCAAAGAAGAGGTCCTTGATTACATCGGTAACTGGGACGGCTTCAAGGCTATAGGTGACGCTTTCTCAAATCTCTGGAAAGACATCACGACTCCGATAGGAGAAAACGAGGAAGTTCAGAAAGTATTTGGACCGATTAAAGATTTCTTTGATCAGTTAAAAGAAAGCCTGTCTGTAATTGAGCTTCCGGAGACATTCGACGACATACCAGAATTCCTTAATACTATTAAGGAAGCCATGAATAATATTCCGAAAGCCGATGGTAACGGATGGGGAGACATGCTCTTCAACGGTATCAAATGGGTACTTGAGAGAATCGTTGACCTTGCAATATTTGTTACTAGTCACTGGAAACTGGCTCTTGGCATTGTTGCGTTGGTGTATCTATTCAAGAAGGTCAGCGGAATCTTCCACGACATTCACGAGTACTTCAAAGCTATGACCAAGGAGCTTAAGGCCAGGGCATTCCTCGAAACCGCAGCTGGTGTTGTTCTTCTTGCAGCTGCTATCTGGATTATAGTTAACACATTCAAGGATATGATCGAACTATTTGGCCAAGGTGACAGTTTCGTTGATAACATGAAGCATATAGCACCAGGCCTTATAGCAATAGTCGTGATCCTTGGCATGGTATCCATGCTGTTCAAGACTGTTGGTAAGATGAATGTGCAAACTGGAACAGCTTGGGGCGTTGCTGCAAGTGTCGCTGCAGTTTGGATTCTGGCTCATGCGTTTATTGACTTTGCAAAGGAGCTTGATACTGGCGGTGGCTTCGGTGCTAACATGGCTAAGATAATACCGGCTTTAATTGCAATGGGTGCTATCATCTTGCTAATGAAGACATTATTCAAGACTGTTGGCGAGATGAAAGTACAGCCTGGAACAGCGTTTGGTATCGCTGCAGCAATTGCGTCTCTATGGGTTGTTGCTCAGGCATTCAAGAGTCTATCAAAGCTTGATATTGGTCAGATCGGAAAGGGCATCCTGGCGCTTGGAGCGGTTATTGGCAGCATGATAGCTCTGATGGTTGTCGCAAGCGCTACAAAGATCGACGCCAAACCTCTGATCGCCATAGCTTCTGTTATAGCTATAGTAGCAGTTGCTCTTGGAGCATTAGCATATATTGGTAATGTTAATCCCGATGGCTTGAAACTGGCAATTGGCGCACTTGTAGGCGTTGTGCTTAGTCTTACACTTTTGATGGGTGTCGTTGGTGCTCTCAAACCCAAAGTTAGTGCAATGGCCGTGTTGATACTTATCATAGGTGGTGTGGCTGCTGTAATCGGACTGTTGAACCACTTCGTCGGCGTTGATAATACGACCAAGATTGCTGATAGTCTTGCTAAACTATTTGGTAGTCTTGCGCTTCTAATGGTTGCAGTCGGAATCGTCGGTAAGCTTGGACTTGGGTCAATTCTTACCGGAGTTATAGGCCTGGCAGCTGTCATTGTTGGCATTACGGCAGCATTGACACTTGTTGGATATTTAGTCGACAAATTTGGCGTTGAAGGCTATCTCGATAAGGGCATAGAGACTGTCAGGAAGGTTCTTGACGTTGTTTGTGAAGCTATCACTGGGATCATTCAGGCTATTGGGCAGGGACTGTTCGGTGACAGAACGCCATTACAGATGCTTGCTGACGACGTGGCGTATATGGTCGAAACTGTAGCAAGTGATACGTTTAAGGAGAACATCAGGAAAATCGGAGAGCTCAACCTTCTCAGTTCTTCTGGTGTTAACTTGGCGCTTGTTGGCGTTCTTGGTGCAATATTCGGTGCCGAAGGTGCTATCATGAGCATCTTCAATTTGATATCCGAGACTGTTACAGGAAAGACCGCTATAGAGTCACTCGTTGACGATATCTCCTATCTGGTTGAGACCATAGGCAGCGAGGAGTTTAAAAATAATCTGACGAAGGTTGCTGAACTCGACTTTGGAGGAGCGTTCGATAACCTTCTTGAAGTTTCCGGTATCACCGCTATCTTTGGAGCTGAAGGTGCCATCATGAGTATCTTCAATTTGATATCCGAGACAACCACCGATAAGACCGCAATCGAATCAGTAGTCGATGACATCTCATATCTTGTTGAAACAATCGGTAGCGAAGAGTTTATTGCTAATATAGCTCGCATCGGTGTTCTTAACATGAGTGGCGCATTTACAAATCTTACCGGTATCGCCGGAATTACGGCTATCTTTGGAGCTGAAGGTGCACTGTCTACAATAGCGGATGCGATAATCGGATTTGCCACAGGTGATAAAGACTATAGCTCCATGAGTGCAGCTATGAGTAATGTCACCACACTGGCAGAAACTCTTGGTGACCAGGATTTCCTTAACAATATGGCTAAGATTGGGGCGGTTGAGTTTCCGACCGAGAAGATCAACTCGCTTGCTGGTTCTGTTGCCATATTCGAAGGCACTGGAGCTTTGACCACGATTGTTGACAGTATCATCGGGTTTGCAATCGGTGAAGACAAGTTCAGCGCCATGGATGAGACACTTGGAAACATCAAGAAGCTCGCAGAGACTCTTGGTGGCGAAGAGTTCACTACTAATATGGCGGCGTTCAGTTCCATTACTGTTCCGACAGAAGACATTAACAATCTGGCAACTCTTATCGGAGATCTGTCGTTTGACGGATTAGTGTCTGCTGTTCAGGGTGCTTTAACAAGCTGGCTTACCGGAGACGAAGAAACTGCCCTTGAGAATTGGGCCGATGATGTCGAAACTCTTGCAGGAGCGCTTGGTACTTGGAATACTAAGATGGCTGAAGCTGGCGATCTTGTAGTTGATGAGGAAGCCATAACATCTCTGACTAACGCAGTTGGTGCCATTACGAGAACCGGCGGACTTGCTGGTATGATTGAAGAGTTCGTAAAGGGCGAAGTTGATACCGCGGAATTCGAGAAACGAGTTGGTTCTCTTGGTACCGCTATGGGCAACTTCAACACGAATCTCGGAGAAGTTGACGGTCAGAGGCTGACGTTAGCATCAAGAGCATTAACTTCAATGACTACGATTGCGTCGAAGTTCAATGATTTCTCACTGTTGCTTGACAATGCCGATAATGCCAATATCGCGTTCCAGCACATAACGGATTCTATCAACATGATGGTAACAAACATCACTGATCCAGAAGCTGCTGTACAAGTCGGTCAAGCTTCGGCAAGTATTTCTACGGCTATGTCGACCTTCGCTCAGATCAAGATCGATGGAGATATCGTTAACGACGATCTTGTTGCCAAGTTTGAAGCCAACGTTAAATCGATCATAGCGGCGATCGAGGGGACTGCCGACGTTGATGTTAGCGGTGTTGATCGAGTTAAAGGCGCTATGGAAGATTTGTCATCTGCTGATATTGGCGATGCGAAAGGCCAAGGTAAATCACTATCTAAACTTGCTGAAGAAGATGCTAAGAGCTTCAGTAAAGCTGGCGCTGATGCTGGTGAAGGATATGCTGAAAGTTTGAAGGCTTCAACTGGAACCGCAACGGCCGCAGCGTCTGGAATGATGAGCGCTGTATCTGGTGCATTGAGCGATACTACAGCATTCTATCAGGCCGGTCTTAACATGGTTGGTGCTATTGCCGGCGGTATCTATACTGCGACATCTATAGCAGTAGCCGCTGCTCAATCACTCGGTTCTCAGGTAGCAGCCGCAATAGACACAAGTGGTGCTAATTATGAAGGATTCAACTTCGTGGCCGGATTCGCGGAAGGTATAAGAAACTATACGTATATTTCTGAAGCGGCTGCGAGATCAATGGCGGCAGCAGCACTTGCAGCAGCTAAGGCCGAAATTAACTCACATTCACCTGCAAAAGAAACCATAAAGTTAGGTGGATTCTTTGGTGAAGGTTTCGGAATAGGTATTACACAAACTGTTGGCGACGTGTCGGAGGCAGCCAGCGATCTTGGATATTCAGCCATTCAAGGTCTCAAAGGAGCGGTTAGGACAATCAACGACATCATCAGTTCCGATATCGATTCCGATCCTGTGGTACGTCCGGTTCTGGATTTGTCAGAAATTCAAAATGGAGCCGGAAATATTACATCCATGCTTTCCGCTGTGAATATAGGTGATCCGTTTGGCAGCTTTGGCGTTATATCGAATAGCGTCGAAGCAAGGAGATCGGCTACATCTCTTGACGATGTGGTTTCAGCTCTCGGCTCTGTCGAGCAGAGTACATCGAATATTCGTGGCGGTGATACTTATAATGTTAATGGTGTCACATATGATGACGGAAGCAATATTGCTGATGCTATTCGTATTCTGACACACGCAGTTGTAACAGAAAGGAGGCGATAAAGTGGCTAAGAATAATAAGAAACATGTAACCGGTCTTAGCATCGACAAACAGGCTGGTACCGAAAACACTTTATTCGCCACGTGGTCGTTTAAGAAGCCGGAACACTTCGATAAGTTTGAAGTAAAGTGGTTTTATTCTACGTCGCAGAATGTCTGGTTTGAAGGTACTACAGCCTCTCCGACGGAAACGAATTCCACCTATTCGCCTCCTAATAACGCAGTAAAGGTTTATGTAAGTGTAAAGCCAGTCGCTGAAAAGAAAAGCGGTAAAAAAGACAAAGGCCCGTATTGGAACAGTACTGCTGTAAAAAGTAATGAATATATATTATCTGAAGAAGGCCTTATTACAGCACCAGGAACTCCGGAAGAGCCAACAATTGACAGCAACGGTAACATGACCGTAAGCGTTACCGGGTATAAAAACGAAGGTAATTCAACGGTTGACCGTATAGAGTTTCAGATAGTTAGAGATAACACGGTTATTGCTGCAACAATAAATGCGCTACTTAACGCAGATATGGGTTATGCGTCTGGTACCGCATATAATCTTGCACGAGGCGGAGAATATAAGGTTCGATGCCGAGCTCTTGGACAAACAAAAACCGCTAAGAATCAGTATCAAGCAGGCACCAGCGAATGGTCAGACTTTACGTCAGCTGTTAGCACTGTTCCTGCTAATATGACTGTGAAACCTAACGTTGAGGCTACTGATGAAACCTCAGTTCGGGTTACACTGCAGCAAATAAGTCATGCTAAGGGTTACGAAATCCAGTATGTCAAGGATCATGAAGAGTATTTCAGAACAAATCCTTCTGAAGTTCAGTCTGTAAGGGATGATGAAGAAAATACGACTCTGGTCCGAGACATTACTGGTCTCGATAATACTGACGGGCCAACGTACTTCTTCAGGGCGAGGGCTTGGAATGATACTGGTGATGGCGGATGGTCTCCAATAGCTAGTACAGTTCTCGGAACGGTACCAGACGCTCCTACTACATGGTCTTATAATACAACCGCAACGATAGGCGAGAGCGTTACAGTTAACTGGGCACATAATAGTGAGGATGGTTCTGCTCAAACTGCTGCTAAAATAGAGTTCACTATTGGTGATGTAGTCAGAACAGAATCAATTGCTGATGATACGTCATCATTCTCATTTGATACGACTGGGCTTTCTGACAATGACGTTGTCAAATGGAGAGTTCAAACAAAGGGAGCTGCAGCAAAATATGGTGAATGGTCTACTGTTAGAGAATTTACTGTATACGCGCCGCCACAAGTTGAACTTGGACTATACGATGACATTGAATGGCTCTGGGATAGTTTTATATTTGAAACGGATACTATTTATACAGCGTTAGGTAATGGCACAACCCTTATCGATACTGTAACTAAGTTTCCGTTTCAGCTTTATGCACATGCTACTCCTGAGAGTCAGGAAGTTGTGTCATTTGCAATAAGTATCGTGTCTCAGGAATCTTATGAGCGCATTGACGAAACCGGTATGACTGCATATGTCTATCCTGGCGATGAGGTATTCAGTGAGATTATAGTTCCGGAAGATGGGCATTCTATGTCTCGTATGTTTAAGCCGTTTGATATTGACTTGGAAAATGGCATAACATATGTGATTACTGTAACAGCAGCTATGAATTCTGGTCTTAGCGCTTCTGAGACATTAGAGTTTACGGTTACTTGGGAAGACGATGCGCTGTATCCAGACTGCAACATTACGATTGGTGCAGATGATATTGCATGTTACTTACAGCCATTCGCTACAGATGAAGACGGAAATGAAATTACCAATGTGTGGCTATCGGTCTATCGCAGAGAATATGACGGTCGATTTACAGAAATCGCTTCAAATATAGATGGATCGCTTCGGACAACACTTGTTGATCCGCATCCAGCTCTTGACTATGCGAGATACAGAGTTATCAGTATGTCGATGAATACTGGTGCGGTAGCCTACTATGATATTCCGGCAGTTCCAATACAGCATGATTCGATTGTGATTCAATGGAATGAAGCATGGGCGCCGTTTGATAATCGAGAAGAACTTACTGAGTATCTTACAGAACGCCCGTCGACCGGATCGATTCTTCAGCTTCCTTATAATATAGATGTAAGTGTTGATAGTAAACCTGACGTCGCTCTTGTCGAGTACATTGGTAGGCAAAATCCGGTTAGCTATTATGGTACTCAGATGGGCGAAACGTCTAACTGGTCTGTCGAGATACCGAAGACTGACGTTGAGACGCTTTATGCAATAAGACGACTTGCAGCATATATGGGCGACGTATATGTTCGAGAGCCGTCTGGGTTGGGATACTGGGCTAATATTACCGTATCATACAACTTGCAGCATTCAAAGATGACTATACCGGTGTCATTTAACATAACAAGAGTCGAAGGAGGAATTTAACATGCCTGATTGGACCAGATCCATGAAGCAGACATTCGAGTATTATATTGTTGATCCTGGAACATGGCGAGACAAAACCAAAATCAGCAATGTAGAGAGCTGCAGCATTACGAGGGACTCCGAAGTTAACACGCTTGGGTCTGCCACCATAACATGTGAAGAAGACTTCTCCGATAACTATATACGTTGTTACTTGGTGACTGAGCAGGACGGTCGCATAGAGAAAGAACCGCTCGGCACTCATATCTATCAGTCGCCATCGATCGAGTATCAGTCGACAAGGCATTCCTCAAGTCAGGACGGATACACACCTCTGATCGAGCTTGATGAGAAGCTTCCGCCATATGGCTATACGATCTTTAGTGGAGAACCTATAGTCGGTATGACTGGAAGGCTGATTCAAGAGCATGCAAGAGCTCCTGTGATATTTGGGACTGGCGAAGGAACGCTCGTTGACGACTTCGTAGCAAATACGGAAGATACTTGGTTAACGTTCCTTACTGACTTTATGGCAAACGATAAGTACCATTTTGGACTCAATCCGGATGGTAGGATACTTCTTGAAAAGGATCAGGCTGTAGAAGCGTTGAAACCAATTTGGACATTCGATGACTCCAACAGCTCAATCCTTTATCCAGATGTAACACTTGCAAGAGACCTCTACGGCATACCTAATGTCGTGGAGGTTGTTTATTCTCCGCCTGATGGCACCGCAATGTTCGTTCGTGCTGAAAATAATGATCCTGCATCACCGACTTCTATACAGAACCGTGGGCGCGAAATTGTATTCAGAGATACAAATCCGAGTGTTGTAGATGCTATCACCGAAACGCAATTACAGGAATACGCAAGGAACGTTCTTAAGGAGAAATCTTCGCTTGAGTATACGCTTACATACAAGCATGGATATTGTCCTGTAAGACTCGGAGATTGTGTATTGCTTGACTATAAACGTGCCGGCCTTAGACGAATCAAGGCTAAGATCATACGACAGGTTATAAACTGTACGACAGGATGTACAGTTCAGGAAACGGCTGTGTTCTCCAAGCAGCTATGGGGGTGATTGATATTTGGTTAGTTTATCAGAAGATCTTTTAATTAACTTTGCCAAATCGATGAAAACTGAGGAGGCCGCAAAAGATGTAACACTATTCGGAACTGTAAAGTCTGTTCAGGATGGTACAAGCGCTATTGTAAATATCGATGGATCAACTGCTGACACTAAAGCTATCTTGTTTGTCAGAGCATCTGTTGGCGATAGGGTTACGGTTCTGCTGAAAGACCACAAAGCGATTGTGACCGGGAACGTTACGAATAGTATGGGCATTGTCAAAGAAGATTCGGTTAGCTTATATGGTATAACACTGATTCTCAATAAATGCGAGAGGATAGTAACAATACGGTCGTCTGGATCAAATACTGAGGCCATACCAAATGGTTCTTTTAGCGTGAATAATTTGATTCCTGAAGAATTTCGTCCATATACAAATTATATAGTCAATCCTATAACACAAGCATCTGGCAGCGGTGGTGCCGGATTGTTAATTGACATACTTCAGGATGGCACGGTTGCCTGCTATAATTTTGGTTCTGAGATAGCCGCTGGTGGAGAACTATGGTTTAGCTGTACCTACATATCGCTTAATTGATATTTGGAGGTGATAAAACGAATGAACGCTAAATTGCAGGAGTATTTGAACTTGTTAGCTACAGTAGAGGGTGGCAATGAGTTTCGAAATAATCTTCAGCGAGCCATTTTGTTGCTTGACACATTATACAATCGTTATGAAAAGCAGCTGATCGATACCGATACAGAAACAAGTCAATTGAATAGCGAAATTTGGTCCAAGCTTGAAGAATGCTGTGATGCTTGCGGGCAACAGTTAACCATTACAGACGTATTTAGCGATCCAGAAGCTCCTGGCGGACTAAATGATATTTTATCAGCGTCGAAAGAACTATCAAATCTTTTAAAAAGCATTAGGCCAGTTACAGATGCATATCCTTATATCGAGGAGACGCTCAATCGTGATGAAATAGAGGCACTTGTCACACCAATATTAAATATACGACATATAACTGTCGAAGAACTCAAACTTGGACATACCGACTTGTCTATACAAAGCGTTAGTATTGATGATGTATATAGGATGATACTAGATATATATGTAAAGTATCCGGCATATACACATGACTATTGTAAATGTGTTATCGGGCTTGTATCGTCTTTAGATCACTTGCCGGTTGATCCGAGTACATTATCGCCGATTAATAATCAATCGAGTATGACGGTTGATACAATATATCGATTAGATCCTATGAACTCTCCGATACGATTGAAACTCTTAAATACCAGTTTTCAAGGCGCCAATTATTTAATATTTGGTGTTCCTGTAGATATTAGTCATTCATATGAATGGTCAAATGCTGAATCTACCGGATATGTAAAAATAAAAGCTGACCGGGGAGGTGGATTATAATTGGCAGATAACTTAAAACAATTTTTAATTGCGCTTACGTCATCGGTTGACGGTCAGTCAATTCTATCTTCAATGATTGCGTCTCTTAATGAAATTGCCGCTGATAAGCCGGATGAAGATATGGTTACAAAGTTCCAGTGGTCTCTTGATTTATTTGGTACAAACGGTGCAAACATAATGACTCAGTTGGACCGTCTAATTGAGCCACTTCCATATGTCAAAAAAACCGATATAAAGAACAACAGAGCCTATAGCAACCTGGGTTCTTTGATTCAACAGATAGACCCGATGACAAGTACTGATATACGCCGGCTAATTGAAGACGTACTGGCTGCTCGAAAAATAAAAACACTGAATCATCGTTTTAATTTTTATAATACTAGAAATATACCGGCTAATTACGTTAAGCTTTATATCGGAGAAGAATCACATGTACAAATAAAGATTAACAGATTAGCATTGACTGCATATAATAGTTCTGGCAATTTTAAATCATATTGGCATAGCGGTTTCGGAATTAAGCCATTTATTTGTGCATCAAGTAGCAGTATAAATTTTGACAACCAGTCTGTTCCGATCGAAGAATTTCTTCGTACATCGTTTGAAACATCTAAAAATATGACACAGTCTATAAGTTCCATAGAGCCGAACGTCGCATATATAGCCACCCGTGCGTATACCATGACCGATGACCAGATCATCACATTAGATCGAAGCACACTTGATGCTGGTAATGTTCGCTATTTATATTTTGGGCTTTTAGATACGAAGGATGATCGTAGCGCATGTACTATAGATATCGAGATGATTAGAGATCGGTATGCCAGACGTGATTATGGTATTTATGATATGACATACGATGAATTCAACGCTGAATGGGGGTCTTGATCATATGGCAGACGTATCTAAAGATATAAATATGCTTAATTCGGCATCGACTGGTAAAGATGCACGGCCTATAGTTACTTCAGTAATAACAGATCTTGGATCTTCTATTCCGGATGATGTTACAACGAAAATAAACACGCTTCTACATTATGTAGGAGAAATGCACGACACTATATTAGAGCTATGCTATCTTATCACGAATGCATATAGTTCTTAAGAACGGAGGTGATTCTTGATGGGTCTGAAAATAATTGACTATCCTTGTACACAGAATCGATGTTATCAGCAGAATGTCAAGATCAAGCCTATCGGAATACAGATACATTCGATAGGTTGTGCACAGGGTACTGCAAAATCTGTTGCCGACTATTGGAACTCTCCTAATGTGTCGGCTCTTGTAAATTATATTTGCGATTCAGATACGCCCGGGAAGGTCTTAAGGGTTCTTCCAGAGGGCGTATTTTCATGGGCTGATGCCGGATACGGAAATCGTAATTTGATAACGATCGAGATGTGTGAGTCGGACTGGATGCAGTATATATCTGGAGCTTCTTATGAGATCACGAACAAGGTAAGATTCATGTCCGACATCCAGCGAAGCTATGATACAGCCGTTTTGCTGTGTGCCGATATATGTAAACGATATGGTTGGGACCCGATGTCAAAACTTCCAAGCGGACTATATCTTATATCGTCACACAATGAAGGACGACTCGCTGGACTGTCAAGTGCTCACGTAGATCCGTCACATCTGTGGCCAAGAATTAGCAAGACAATGGACGACTTCAGGTATGCCGTAGTCGAAGCGCTAAACGGTGTTGGATATTCCGAAGTTCCAGAGACCGTCTGGTTCAGAGTCAGGAAGAGCTGGACTGATGTCAACTCTCAGATCGGCGCATATATAAGCCAGGAGAATGCTGTAAATAACTGTCCTGCTGGTTATAGCGTATACGACAATGAAGGAACTAAGCTGTACACAAATACTGAGGTACAGTCAGGGACACAGGCTATAGACTTTGCCGATCTCAAAGAGACTGTTGCTGCTAGTAAGATGCTTGAGCTTGTCAGGTCTTGTGACAATAGCGGTATTTTATATTCTGTAACTACAGCTCAGATGATCCTTGAAAGCGGCTACGTCAAGACGAGTCTGGCTAAGGCAGCTAATAATTGCTTCGGAATGAAGACCATGCTTAGCGGAAACACATGGCCTGGGAGTACCTGGGATGGAGTCAGCGTAGTGGCGAGTCCTACATGGGAAGTATATGACGGAGAACCCGTTAAAATCACTGCTAAATTCAGGAAGTATAAGTGCGTAGAAGACTCCGTGAAGGACCATGCAGCGTATCTACTTGGAGCGATGAATGGCTCTAAGAAGCGATATGTAGGGCTGACTGAAGCAAAAGACTACCATGAAGCGATCCGGATAATCAAGAATGGTGGGTATGCAACGGATACTAACTACGTGTCTAAGATCGAGTCCATCATTCAGCGATTTGGTCTTGACAAGTATGACGGTGATAAGCCTGAAACTGAGCAGAAGGAAACCGTTGTAAAGAAACGGGTATATCGAGTGCAGGTTGGCTTATACGACAACGAGTATTTGGCGAAGGCTTGGGCGGTATCGGTTAAAGAGGTCAGCGGATTTGATGCTTTCGTTGTTAAGGTTGGCAATCAGTATCAAGTTGTCTGCGGATCGTATTCAATTCTTGACAATGCCAAGGACCGAGTAAAAACGCTGATTGATATTCATGGGATCGGCGCAATTGTCAAAGAGGCTTTTGTGGAAGAAACGTGAAAATGAAATCCGAAAATTTTCCCGGGTGGAATTTTCTGAAAATGTTTTAAAAAAGGAGATACAAATGATTGGCAATATTATAACGATTATTATAGTTATAGCGGCAATGGTAGCCGGCTTACTCATTGGTATGAGTATTGGACGAGAAGACGAGCTCAAGAACGCTCCGATGATCGGCAGCCTTGACTTCAATCTGGCCGATCCGTCTAAGGAGTTCCTGACGCTTCACATCACTGAGGACATTGATATTCATAAACCGCCTCTTAATGTACTTATGAAGGTGAATGTAATCAAACGTACGAACGTATAGACGTTTTCTGTCGCATTAAATACAGCTCCTATAATGTAGTAGAGTTTCTATACAAGAAAGGAGCGTACCAAAATGACTAAGAAAATGAAGGATCTTATTAAAGATGCTGCTGATTGTAACAGCACCATGTTTGACTTGACATCAGAAGATGCCATATTTGAGTCAATCGAGGAGCTACAGAAATGCGGTGTATCTAATGAACGAATCCTTGATGATCTTATGACATTGGCGGTTATGGACAAACTCAAATTCTAATACACGTATAGCCCGAGATAACTTCAAGGGCTATATTTTTTGTCGCAATAATTCCAGTTCCTATTATAGCAAAGAATACATCATAAACTATAGGAGGAAATGAAAAATGAAGAAACTTATTATTCTGATGTGCATCGTTTTGGCTACTGCCTGTACTGGGTGCGGTAATAAAGAAGCGGCCAGCAACGGGGAATACAAAACTGCATGGAAAGAATACATGGAAAATTTAAAACATGAAGTAAATGAAAACTGTAGGAGACAGGATGAGAACTTTGTCACCGAAACTGTTATGACCGAACAGATTCTGGTGGAAAACATTGAGGTTGAACATACGTGGGAAGAAGCCACCACGTATTGGGATGATATCGAAGGCTGAATAAATGCTAACAGGACAAAAAAAAAATACAGGTCCTGTTAGTTTTTGCCGTACGCAGGTGACCGTTTCGTATGATAGATTGATATCGCTATGAATATGGAGTTGTTGAAAGGCTTCGAAACTCTTGGTATAATACTTCCTGCTAATCTCCAAGAGCAAATCGAAGAAATGTCAAGAAAGGAAGTATTAGAAAAACATCCGTATGCAGTATATCTGTCAAATGATGGCAGATGGACAACTTATTTACCTGATAAGGACAAGAAAAGGAGGCTGGTTAAGAAGAAAACAAGAACTGCGCTGGAAGATGCCATTGTTGAGTTCTATAGTGATAGTGGCATTACGTTTATCGAAGCGTTCCACAAATGGAGAGGCTATCATGACAAGATGGTTTCAGACAGCTCAGTTACAAAATACGATAGCGATGAAATTAGATATTTCAAGGACACAGAATTTGCTGAGATGAAAATCGAGAAAATACGAAGCGATGACATCGAGGTTTTCATTCGTACAAGGATAGAAGATTTGAGGTTGTGCCAGTCAGCAGCGAAGACGTTGTTTCATTATATTAATAGTGTAATGGAATTTGCGGTTCGTCATGACTACATTGTAAAAAGCCCAATGCGGTTCATGAACGCAAAGGACTTCTACAAGTACACCTATCAGTCAAAACGGTCGCAGAAGACTAAGATAATACCGGAAACTGAGATTGCAAGCCTTAATAACCGGTACAGTGAGGATCTTCTGAAGGGAAAAGGTGCTATTCCAATACTCGCTGTGATATTCTCATCTCTAACTGGAATGAGAGTTGGTGAGATCGCAGCTTTGACTTGGGACGACATATGTTCAGATCACATTATAGTCAATAAGTCACAAAAATACAACCCAAAGACAAAGGAATATTACATCAGCAGGACTAAGAACGGAAAGGAGAGAATGTTCCCGCTGACTGAAGATATAAATAAATTGCTGGAGGAAATAAAATCAATCGAGGCGGCGGCTGGCAATATAACGCGTTTTATATTTAGCGATGATAACGGACCGATCACATTCAGGAAAATTTCATCATGCATTAAGAACAAATGTCGACAGATCGGGATCGAAACGTATGGAATTCATGCTTATCGAAGAACTGTTAACTCCATGATGGCTCACAATGGCGTTCCTGTTTCAGTCAGAGCGGCATTACTTGGGCACAGCAGGGAGGTCAATGAGAAGTACTACACATTTGATTCGTCTACGATAGGAGAAAAGGCAGACATAATCAGGAAAATTAACTCTGAAATGCGATAAAAAAAAGAGTATTCACAGTGTATTCAACTTAAGGGAGTAGCGATACACCATAAATACTCAAGTACGTGTGCTAGAGGATTCGAACCCCCGACCTTCTGGTTAAGAGTATCTCGATTTGTTTGATATTCACGTTGGTTTGGATACAGAGTATTCAATTAGTATTCAAGAAAGGAGAACGCTCTGGAGATTAGCGGCTCTCATAAAATACAGGCCCTATAATGTAGGTACAAAGTAATTTATTAAACAAGGAGGTACTGTATGAAAGACGAATTGCTTTACGACGCAGTTAGTGGTAGATTTTTTAATTCTTATACAACACGCAGTAAAGAATCTTGTAGGGGAACGAACGATTTATTAAATTCCATGCTTGAAAACAATGGGTATCTGACATTGGCTGAAGCTTATGATTGCATATATGACGAGCTTGGACTGTCAAGACCTGGTTTTTATCATGAACTTAATGAAGATGGTAATCCTATAAATCCGTATGAATGGGGTTGGACAAAGGATAATAAGGAATTTCATCACTTGACTGTTAAAGAGCTGCATCCATGCGGCTGTCCATACTGTGGACGTTCTTGGTAACGTACCGGAGCTTCTGGTTAATTCCAGAGGCTCTTTTTTTTTGTCGCACTAATTCCAACTCCTATAATGAACTATAAGTATACGTTTATTCAAAGGAGGAATCACTATGAAGGATTTTATGATGAAACACCCGATCATCTCATGTTTTATGTTTAACAACATTCTTGGGGCGCTCGTAACAATCGTTGGACTTGTCACAAACGATGACAACTCTAGGGTTAGTTATGAAATTGGCTTATTCAATGTAGTTAAACGTAGGTGCAAAGAGATAAACGAAGCCGTTTCAGACGTAAAGTCTAAAGTAACCGAAACCAAAACTGAAGAAACTGAAGACGAAGTTACAGAATAAACTTACGGAGGCTCTGGTTAGAAATAATCAGGGCTTTTATTTTTGCCTTTAACCCGTTAATATAGTAAAGTTCCTGTTATTTAGTTTGAAGAAAGGAGATTTACTATGGGAACGAACATTAGAACCAAGCTGTCAAAAAGGGGCGCTACTATTTGAGCAAACATCGCCGACTGGAATTGACGCATTTCTGCCTGCAATACCACGAATGGGCTGAGGAGGCAAGAAACATGAGGCTATACCCTGAGACAGTACTCGATCGAGTCAGGACAATTGATCCGTCAGATCCGGTGTTTGATATTTCAGAGCGATTACTTGAGATCGAGGCAAAAATGGAGATGGTTCACTTGACCGCTCTTGAAGCAGATCCTTATATCGGTGAGAGCATATTTGAAGCGGTTACTGAGGATAAGGCGTTTCCGTATTTTGAAGCAAATGGTATACCTTGCGGCAAAGATATGTTCTACGACAGGCTTCGTAAGTTCTTTTGGTTGCTCGATAAGGTTCGCAAATAATCCAGCTACTATAATGATCATAATGTAGTCTTAAAAGGAGGAATTTTTATGGACGTAAAAGAAGTAATAAAAAGGATCATAATGTTGTTAGTCGTGGTTGGTGTGACGGCACTGTTATTGCATCCCGGAATTTTGATATTCGGAGGATTTGCAATAATCAAAGTGCTGCTAATACTAATGCTGGCTGGCATTGTGGCCAGAATTGTATTCAAGAAGTCTATAAAGGACATAATCTTTGGAGATAAGGAAGACTGATCAACAGGCCATCTGGTTAATTCCAGGTGGTCTCACTTTTTGTCTCGCACTTTTTCCAGCTCTTATAATGACATACTAATAAGTATTTTTAAAGGAGGAATCGCTATGAAAAAAATGGTTGATGCAGTTAGAACAAAGGTTACACCGAAGACCGCTGGAATCGTAGTTGGTGGCGTGGCTTTAGCAGGAGCTGGAGCTTACGGAATCAGCAGATTGATCAGACGGAAACGGAGGTGATCTGAATGTTCACTGCCGGCATAATATTGGTGGTACTTGGAATAACATTGATGGTTATTGGTAGGTAATTTGAAGACGAGGGTCTGCATGAGTGGAAAGCTCACAGGCTCTCTATTTTTTTGTCGAAAGGGGTATGGCATGGAAAACTATTTAGAAGAGTTTATTACTAATGAAAAGATGTCTACAGAAGAAGCAATAAAAATCTTAGATAATATGGCTAGTGACCGAATAAAATTCTTTGACTTGGTGTTTGAATATTTGAATGAAAATGAAATAAGAAACCGCTGCAAAGACATAATGGCACTTGGTATGGCAGTTGGTGTGCTGACAGCAATGTCAACGTAACTTCGATGATATTCTCACTTTTTACAGCTCCTATAATGTAAGAGTTAACATATTGTTTATATATAGGAGGCTTACTATGGCAAAAACATTTCCTAAATGTAATGATAGTCGAACCTGCTTTGGAAAGACTGATAGGGGAACCTGCAAATGTTTACACGTAACCGGATTTGCAGACGGCACTTGTCCGTTCTGTAAACCGAAAGCGAGTATAACAAACGGCATGGTATACCCGTTTGACGACTTATACGGCAGGGGATACAAGAAACTTAAGATATTTTGATGGCGATGTAACACCAAAACATATTTAACTTTAAGCCAGTCGGGAGAAATCTCGGCTGGTATTTTTTTTGTCGGAAACGGAAAGGAGATCAGAAATGATAGAAGCAGACATTAAACTCATTTTAGAAAGGCATATATACTGGTTTTATCAGATTGGAGATGAATCTAATCGTGCAAGAGCAGATCTTTATGGAGCAGATCTTCATGGAGCAGACCTTCATGGCGTGGACCTTCGTAGGGCTAACCTTACAGGCGCAGATCTTCAGAAAGCAGACCTTCGAGGAGCAAACCTTCGTGGGATAGATCTTAGTAACGCAAACTTATCTCACGCAAAACTTGAAGGCGCGGATCTTACTGGGTCTTTACTTTGTGCTGCAAACTTTTCTGCAGCAGACCTTCGTTACGCAACCCTTTGTTGTACAAACCTTCTAGGAGCAAACTTTTGTGATGCGTATGTTTATAATGCAAACTTTTGCGGTGCAAATCTTCATCGCGCAGATCTGAATGGAGCAAATTTTTCTGACGCAATCCTTCGGGATGCAATTCTTAGTGGGGTAAACTGTCGCTCTTTTATTCCGATGGCATGTCCAGATTCTGGAAGTTTTATAGGATGGAAAAAAGCAAAGCTTTTATTTTTAAGTGAAGCTTTAAATGATTCAGTTGAGTTTAAAATACCGGGAACATTCGCAAGCCTGCCTTTTAATTGTTTAGTTAAGTTAAAAATACCGGAAGATGCAAAGCGGATGTCTGCTGGTAATAACCGAAAATGCAGATGCGATAAGGCTATCGTACTTGATATACAGAAAATGGATGGCACCTCATATCCGGCGGACACCATTGCTGTGTCATACTTCGATTGGTCATTTACGTACAAAGTTGGAGAAATTGTAACCCCGGTAAAACCATTTGACGATAATCGCTGGCATGACTGCTCTAGTGGAATTCATTTCTATATTAATCGTCAAGACGCTGTTGATTATTGATATTTTGAAAGGAGATCAGAAATGGAACTGATGGATAAGAAAGGAACTCATGAAATAACTGAGTCAGACAAAATAAGTTATTCCGTAATATGCGATAAATTCCCGAGTCCGCATATATATTTTAATACTTACGATGAAGCAGAACGTTGGGCAAAATTTGATCAGCCAAATGATAGACCGTATTATATCGTCGAACGTTCAGAACACTTTGAAATAGTAGGAGAAGTCAGATGAGCTACCTCATAGACGGGCAGGCGGAATCTTCAACCATCAAGCCTGAATGCAAGAATGGGCGTGGATGCTTTTACCGGACATTACAAGGAGGACGAACAGGATGGATGATTTAATTAGTAGATATGACATGCTCACCGCAGATCAAAAATTGAGACATGTAATCTTGGAAACATTAGCAGAATGTGGAATATACGGGGAAGAAGCAACTATCAAACTAATTGGAGTATTAAAACGATTACAAAGATATGATTTAATTCCGCCATGTGAGAGAGGAGCACAGGAATGAGATTTTTATATGCATGTCTTGCAGGTTTTGGTTGGATTGCGCTCGTTGCTTATACGGTGAGTAAAGGCGTATCAAAACCGAGCAATGACATCGAATTTCTAACGTTAGCGATCATTATCGCAGGTGCGTTGGCAGGTGGGGACTAATGAAGGAGATCAGAAATGAAAGACATCACAATTAAACTGGAAAACGTTAGCTCTACAGAAGTAATCTGGCTAAGAAAGATGCTTATAGATGAAATCTCGGACTGCCGGGAGGACATTAATAACAACGAACTCTGGATCAAGGGCGCTAAGGACAAGGAAGAAATTATCGGATACCAGGCTAATATCCAGATGATTAAAGATTACATCGAGACTCTGGAGAAGATCAAGAAAGCACTGGAGGAAGAAAGAGCGATGAACGAAGAGAAAATGAGCCATGAGGTATACCAATTAACTCTTGAGCACTACTTCGAAGGCGAAAACGGAAAAATACGTATTGAAGACCCAATCGTCGTAAAGTCGGTCTATGATAGTGGGTTTGGCCCAGCATCTATATGGATTAATCATATGCTCAACAAAATGTGCAATGCAGTATTGCAATTGCAGAAAAATAAGGAGGAAGAGTCATGAAATCTTGGTTTGTATATCTTATCAATAATGAGAAAGTCGGAACATGGGCGAACAACACAGAAGAAGCCGAAAGAAATCTGCGGAAGGAATACGGTGATGTACCAATGGAATTCGTTGG
>AUXO011700321.1_pt1 | contig 35543 bp, 55 predicted proteins | sample 768731 | NCBI WGS metagenome assembly AUXO01 (sample SAMN02715735, study PRJNA202380) | gut metagenome | biome: sheep rumen | host: Ovis aries | place: New Zealand: Palmerston North | reverse complement strand
ACTGCGATAGCCAAGCAGTATGATGTTGTTTGTGTTGAAAGTCTGAATATGCAGTCTATGTCAAATAGAGGTTTTGGTAACGGAAAAGCCACTATAGACAATGGTTATGGTATGTTCCTCAATATGCTTGAATACAAACTGACAGAAAGAGGAAAATACTTTGTCAAAGTCGATAAATGGTTTCCGAGTAGTCAACTATGCCATTGTTGTGGAACAATCCATAAAGAGATGAAAAATTTGACTATCCGAACTTTGCGATGCAATTGCGGTATGACAATCAGTCGTGACCAAAATGCGGCTATCAACATCAGAAATGAGGGATTGCGAATACTGAATTCTGCATAACCTTTTATATTTACGGTAGGGTTGGAGCGACCCAAACCTAACGCCTGTGGACATTGTGTAAGACACAGATTATAGACTTCTATGATAGGTGCAGTAGTGGTTGAAGCAGGAAGCACGACAACTTGTTGACGTGTAGTTCACTAGACATTAATATACTTTTTATAATTAGGAGGTTTATATGAGTAAACCTATTTTAAACTGCGATGGATTAGATAAAACTAACGTCGCAGAATATAATTTAGCAATAAATATTAAAAATTATTTAGTTGCTGGAAATAGAGTTATTGGAGATCCTGGTGAAGGATTAAAACAAACTTTAGCTGCATTAGAATTAAAAAGAGATAGTAGAGTATTTGGAGTAACTGATTGGAAAACAAAAGATCCTGAACTTGAGGATCAAATTGCAAAGACTAAAGCAGGAATTAAGGGAGAAGAAGATCTTTGTGAGTATTTAGCAACTTTAATCAAATATGATGATAAGTTAGATGGATTGGTTGCTTTTGCTTCTCTTGCTTATAATTTCGGTGAAGAAAATAATTTAGATTATATTCCAGATACTGATACTTTGTTAGTTTATGGTAGTCATATTTTAGTAGTTGATGCTAAAAATCTTAAAACTAAACCTGGAAATCCTCTTATGTTAGTAGAAAATTCAGTTGTAGACGCAGAAAAAATGAAAGAATTAATTACTGTACATCCATCTACTCATATTTGGGAAAAGGTAATGGCTGATGCAGGCATTCCATTGTTATCAATTGATGGTTATGTTTGTATTGTAAATGATCTTGAAACTGAGATTATTAGAGATCAAAGTTGGTATGAGTCTAATACTAAACTTATTCATATTTCAGAATTAAAAGATATTCTTGAAGAATGGGTAGAAGGTAAAGAAAATAAACTATCTTTGAAGATGCTTACTGAGATAGGAAAGGCTCAAATCAAGAAAGAAAAAGAAAGTACAATTGATACAGATAAAATTAAAAGACAATTTAATATCTAGTTTACTTTTGTATTATTTTATATTATAAATAAATATTAAACTATGAAAGGAGTACTATTGCTATGGCAAGTACTATGAGAGCTAATGTAACTGATGAGTTTGAGAAGATTAAGATAACAAAGGCGTCAACCAATAAGGTTGCATGTAACCTTTATTATGATTCATTTGGTATTGAGAAGGTAAGAATTCAGAATTTCAATTATGACCAGAAGGTTGGCATTGATAGTTATATCGATTTTGAAGATGTAATTAGAATTGCTGCAGATTGTATGTCTGGTAAGATTATTAAGGATATTGAAAAGGCTGGAGCTGAGAATAAGCAGTATAGCCTTGGATATAAGGGTTCAAAGTCTTCACCTAATTATGATGGTAAGCCAGAATCTAGACAGATTACTTTTGGTTTGAGCGGTGATAAGATTTTTATTAATATGACAAGATGTGAAGGTGTAGTTGACCCTGAAAACAAGACAATTAAACCTAATCCTTCTAGAGATAAGTCCAAGGATTTGAAGCTTTCTGTAGGTGTAACAATTGATAAGTTTAGAGCAATGTTTTTGACTGCAAATGCTTGGATTAATGCGTATCTCTCTAGAGAAGTACCTGCACTTTATGATGAAGCTAATGCAAAAAGAAAGGAAGCAGGTAAGACAACCTAACACAATTCCACACACATTGGAGGTACCAAAATGACAATTCCGGAATTATTTGAAAACGAATTGAAATTTTGGATAGAAGCAAACGAAAAATTCCTGGGTGTCACCCCTATTGATGACACCTGGGATTATGCTATTATCCAAGAATCTATCAATCAATCATGTGATAAGTTTTGGAACACTGATAAGCCATGTAAGTTGGCAGTAAATTTAAATAAAGGTCTTTTAAATAGAGACGCTCCAAAACAAACAAAAAATTCATACAGACTTGAACTTAATTTTAAAAACATGTGTATCGACATCTTTGGAGATTATGGTGCACTTGGTGAAAAGAAAATTGGTGCAATGCCTACTCCTTGTCGAGATCTCTGTTGGATAATTAATCATACACATTATGTAACAAGAGTTGCAGCAACTAAAGATTTATTTGGTTGTGTAGGTAAGGTTAATTATGATACAATTAATGGTGAAGGTTGGAAATATACAATCTCTACAGATACATTTGAATGTGTTATTACAAAAGATGAATTCCAATTTGAACCTACTTTAGATGAAATTTTTGATAATCATCTTTCAAGACGTTCAAGATATTTGTTAGAGGCAGTACTTAAAGAACCTTTAACTAAAGACAATTTTATTTCTGGTTTGAAGAAGCTTCCTATCTTTGATAAAGCTTCTGTTTTTAATTATAAGTTCACTAGAATGGAATATTTTGAGAGTATTGTTCTTAACTCAAAGAAGTTTGCTCAACCTACTAAGAATATTCTTCTTGGTGTTAATATGATTATCTCTTCTAAGTCTAAACAGTATACAGCTACCGGTGAAAAGATTGATGGCTGTCTTGTTCGTTCTGAATCAAAGATTTTTGCTCTTGAAAACTTCAGAACTTGCGCTAACTTCTTCAATGTTGAAGATCCTAAAGCATCTGTAAATAATGTTCACTCAAAGTTTACATATAATGATGCAAATGGTTTCTTTGACTCATTTAAGACAGTTACATCTAAGTCTGCAGGTCGTCAGAGATTATTGCTTGATAACATTGTTACAAAGCATGGACTTCTCTGGGTTGTAGATGAAAATGGTGAAATGCATAATATGTATGAGTACATAGATATGCCTCAGAATGAGAGACTTTCATGTTTATCAAAAGCTCCTTTCTGTAATAATGATAAACCTAAGAGAATCATGATGAATGCTAAGATGACATCTCAAGCTGTTCCTCTTAAAGATGAAATTGATGATCTTACTCATAGAATCCAAGCTAGAGTTGGATTTACAGATATTGAAGGTTATACAGCGGCTGACTCAATCATTATTTCTGAGTCATTTGCTAAGAAGCTTAGAACATATGATCAAGAAATCTTATATGTAGATAAGAGTTCAAATCTTTATAAGAATATTACAAATGCAGACAAATTTGATCTTGAAATTCTCAAGCAGATTTTTCCTAAAAAGAATGATGCAATTCTTCTTTCATTTGAGAATGTAAAGATTGACCATATTGATCATGTAGATAATTACAGAGCTAGAATCTTCATTACTTGGGAGATTCCATTCAGACTTGGTGATAAGATTACAAATCTTCATGGTGCTAAGGGTACAGTTGGTTTGATCTTACCTGATGATAAGATGCCTCGCCTTACTAAGAAGGTTGGTAATATGAAAGCTGGACCTCTTGAAATTATTATTTCAGGCTATTCAGCTATGAGACGTGGATCTCTTGGCCAGATTTTTGAAGCTTGGTCATTAGCTTCTGGCTATACAGATGTTGATTTTGCTGCAGACGCTATTGAAAAGCACGGTAAAGCAATGGAAACATATAGTAATAACTCAATCGTTGAATATAATGGTGAACAGAGTATTATTCCTGTAGGCTATAACTATATTATGAGACTTTACCACCATGCATCAACTAAGGTTTCTTGTTCTTCTGCTGATTTTGCATATAAGAGAACACTTAGATTTGGTGAGATGGAAAAGCTTAATCTTGTAGCTAATGATTGTCCTGCAATTCTTACTGAGCTTGGTATTAGATCAGTTACTAAGTATATTGGTTCTCATAAGCTTATTAATGAAATTGAAACAACAAGAGAGCTTCCTAAGAATGCACATATGTCACTTCAGTTTATTGAAATCCTTAAGTCTATGGGATATAAGTTGAGTGTTGCTAGAGTATCAGATAACTATAGTAATACTGATGAAGTAGATGATGAAAACTATAATATGATGATTAAAAAGGAGATTAACAAAAATGAAGATAACAATTGAGCCTATCAACATTATTGAAGATCCTGCTAATCAGGTAACATCAGATAAAATCTTTCCAAAGAGAAAGATTAAGGATAAAGATGGTAATTATCTTTTTCATGAGGAAGGTATTTTCTCAGAAAAGATTTTTGGTAAGTTTGGTCACTGCAAGTGTGGTAAGTTAAAGAAACCTGGCTATTGCGAAAGTTGTAAGTGCAGAGTTCTCAATAAGAGAAAGATGCCTGACTTCTTTATTAAGTTTGGTTTTGATCTTCCTAATAGAGTTATTAAATACGGAAAGTATAATAAGACTCTTCTTAATAATTTACTTTATTACAGAGGATTTATGTATGAAGGTAAGTATATAGAATTTGATCTTAAAGCAGATCTTTCTGTATATGATACTAAAAAGATACTTTTTGGTAAAGACGCAATTCTTTCACTTGGAATTCCTGAAGAGTGGTATAATAGTGCAACTCACAGATTAATTTCTATTCCTCATACTTCATTCAGAAAGATTACTTTCCAGAATGGTGAACATTATCTTGGTCCTCTCAATACTACTTATATTGATATGATCAAGCAAAATCTCTTATATGAAGATCTTAAAGAACTTTCTAAGCTTGATATTAAAAATGAGCTGAATATCAGATATAAGATTTGTAAGAGTCTCGAAGAACTTTATAAGCAGCTTTTCCAGATTCTTGCTAAGAATAAGAGAAATGTTATTGATAATGAGCTTCGTGGTCAGCCTGAAACAGGTATGATTCGTGCAGTTATGACAAATAACTTCAGTCTTGACGAAGATACTGTACTTATTGGTAGTTACTTTATTGAGACACTTTATCCTAAGATCTTTAGAGAAAATCTTATTGATAGCGAAGGTAATCCTGTCAATTTAGATGATTGTCCTATTGATTATAAGCCAAATATTGCTGAAATTAATAAGATACTTAAAAAAGAAGATTATGTAGTTTTGTTTAACAGACAACCTACGATTGGAGCTAAGTCAATTATCGCAATGAGACCTGTCTTTTCTGAAAAAGATTCAGAGAAGTTCGTTATTCAGGCAAATCCTATTGTATATGATGGACTTGCTGCCGATGTTGATGGTGACTCTTTGAATGTAATTGCACTTTATTCTAAGGAAGCTTGTGAAGAAGCAAAGAAACTATTCCCTTCAGTAAACTATCTTGAAGGTTCTAATGGTTCTATTAGAAATGGTATTCTTGAAGAGTTTAGATACGTTGAAACTAAGACTGGAGAAGAATAATGGTTGAAGCAAAAGAAAAGAAGAAGACAACTTCTGGTAAAAAATCTAATAACAAATCAACTTATATTATCTTTGGTATTTTAGTTGTTATTCTTATAGTATTTACTATTATACTTCTTAAACCAAAGACAGTTAAATATGCTGCTAACTTTGGAGAAAATATTACAACAACTATTGAACTTAATGCTGAAAAAATTAACATGAATGTAAAAGTTGGTAGTACAGAAGTTAAGCAATCAGGTAAGCTGGTTGAGTTACAAAAAGGTAAAGATGATGCAGGTAAATGGGTAATTTATGAAGCAACATTAGATCCTAAGACTGAAAAAGATAAGCCTGAAGTAGTACAAATTAAAGTATATGATAAATCTTTAATTTTAGCATATGATTCAGGAGAAACAGTTACATACTACGCAAAATAAGAGGTATACAAACTATGGCTACTATGAATAGAAAAAAATATGTTGAGCATTATCACGATCTTGGTGAAGCAATGTTCAAAAACTGTACAATTCCTACTGTAGGTGATTTTGCTAAAGCATACAATAAAAATGATGCAGAAGCAAAAGAAAAAATTGCTACAATTACAAAATTTACAGGTAATGGTGCAGATATTGATGAATCAATGAGACGTAGAAATTCAATTTATTCTGATGCTGAATCTAAGAAATTCATGAACTCAGTTATTGCTGCTAATATTACAGATATTACAGATTCTGGTTGGTTTTATAAGAAACTTATTAGTTCTTGTGATGATATGACAATTGTTGCAGATGATTGCGGTTCTGCAGGTGAAGAATTTACTTGCCCTATTGATGAAGCAACATTTAAATACAAGATCAGAAATAGATTTGTTGTAGAACTTGATGATTTTGTAGAAGAATATAAAAAGTTACCTAAGAAAGGTACAATTCATGTAAGAACATTCCTCACCTGTAAGAAAGGTCCTAGACATTTCTGTGCTAAATGTGCTGGATTGTTCAGACGATCATATAATACAACTTTTGTACCTAAGAATATTGGTATTTATTCAACATTGATGATTACTGAACATGCTACCCAGGCTTCGCTTGACTCAATGAATAAAGGTATTTCTGATAAGTTAAATGTTTTACTTGAGCAGAAGATACCTAAGATTACTGATCTTAATGCAGCAAAAGATAAGATTAGAGAAATTATTGATCAGATCGGTGATGTTGGTGTTGAGTCTAGATTCTATGAAATCGCATTACTTTCTAGATGGAGAAATGGTGAGTTTGCTTCATTGATGAATTCATTCATTAAGCAAGAAGATTTATTTGGTGCATTCATTTATGCTCCAAGAGATAAGATCTTCAATAAGATGATTGAAGTTGGAACTTTTAATGCAAATTCAATGAAGACTAAGATTGCGTTTGATGTATATGATTAATTAGTACAATTAATAGTACTTAAAGGGCTCCTAACAAGAGCCCTTTTTAATATAAAGTTATTTACAGAAATAATAAAAAAGTATATAATATAAAATATGAGCTAAAAAGGAGTTTTATATTGAATGGAAATTATTACAGAAAATGGTAAAGATTATCTTGTATCAAATATTGCAAAGATTAACAATAAGTTAATTGATGCTAATGAGTTCTTTATTGATGCTCAAATTTTATTACAGGATATTTTAAAGAGAACTAATAGTAAGCATAAAACAAATAAGTCATATATTGGAAGTGGATATGGTTCTCCTATCCAGTCAATGCTAGCAAGATTTAGTGGTGATTATTTTTCACCTTCATTTATGAAAAGTTATGTAACAAATCCTGCACTTAATTTTACTTCAAATTTCTTTAATGAAGGCGCTAATGACGCAACTGCAATTGGTACTACAGTCCATAAGATTTTGGAAGAATATTATAAATTGCCACCTGTAGAAAGAATTAGAACAAAGCTTTGGGAATTAGAGATGCAATATCTTGGTCAAGATCAGGATAAGTCTAAAGTTGATGAATATATTGCAGGTTATATAGATATTAAGGATTATTTACATCCTAGAAAAGAACTTGATGATACTAAGCTAGAATGTGTAACAGAGCATAGAGGTAGAGCTAATAATCTTTATGTAAAATCTTGTGGTTATACAATTCCTTGTGCTGTATCTTATGTTGCAGACCGTATTGATATTCGTGATGGTGAACATATTATTCTCGACTATAAGACAGGTCATCCTAAGGAATCAGCTGTAACATTTGATGGTTACCTTGGCTCAATGCTTCTTTATAAGTGGGCAATGGAACAAGAACTTAATTGTGATATTACAAAAGGTTATCTTATTTGTCCTGGTAATACAGCTTCAAAGAAGTATATGACGCTTGATTATTCTAAGGAAAATGAAGAGCAAATGATACAAAATATTGATACATTCTATAAGAACTTTATGAGAGATAATAGATCTAGAGAATATGTATACACAGGTGAAGGTTACTTTACTTCTGATGATGCTAAAGCTTTTAGAGAAATTATGAATGATAATACAATTTGGAGAGCTAAGATACCAGTAAAGATTTATATTGGTGAGCATGAGGAAGCTGATTTGTGATAGACATTATTGACGTATAAAGTTTGGAAAAAATTATAAAATAAGTAATATACAAAAATAGATGATAAGGTAGATTGATATGACTATTTGGAAGAATTTTATAGCCCAACTAACTCCAAAGGATAAGGCAATGATGATATGCGAGTATTATCAGAATATAAAAGAAGGGCATATGGGTACTTGCTGTATGAATGAATGTCCATTTAAGAAGCATGGTGGATTCTGCAAAATCTATAATAAAACCAAGGGCAAACTTGTACCTGATAATAAGTTAGATGAAATTCTTGGTAGTGAGGTAAATTGATATGGAAGATAAAGTTAAGGCGTGTGCTAAAGATATTTTAGAGCAAGTTGAGTGTGTTCATTACAGTCCTGAATTTTCTGATTTCAGAATTCGTAAGGGTTGCAGAGGTGAGATTGAATACATTATTAATTTTATTCAGCAGAAGTATTTAAGTGAGGCAGATTGATATGAGTCACAGTCCAAGTAACATCTTATCCAGACTTCGCAGTAAAGGTCTTATTACTCAAGAAGAGTATGACAAACTTAAAAATGCAATAACCATAGCACGAGATGAGAATGAACCTACAACCTTTATAGGTGATAAGGGTGCATATGATGATTGTAAGCGTTGTGTAAAATGTGGATATAAAACTACTCAATATGTTATTTATAGTGATGCAAAATATTGTCCTAACTGTGGTAGGCAGATAAAAAAAATGATACACAATAAGATCATAGATGAGGTAGATTAATTTGGATAATTTAAGATGCTCTGATTGTAAGTATAAAGAAGATTTTACTCCTTCAGGTTGTGAAAAGTGTAATACTTGTGATTGGTGTTTAGGTATATCTGAGATACATACAAATTTTGAACCTATTAGACGTAACGAGGTAGATTGATATGACAGGCAAAGAGAATGGAATTAAATGGGAAGTAATCGATTGGAAAAGTCCAGCAGACATTACTATCTATGATACTAGTGGTAATGTTCTACATACAGAACAGTATCAGTGGATGCATGAACCCATATTTGGACCTGACGTAGATGATTGCATAGCGATAGATAAGATTCTTGAGAGATTAATTAAAAAATATAGTCAGTGAGGTAGATTGATATGGAAGAACTCAATAGAGATTTTTATAAAGATAAAGCCTCAAAGATGTTCGGAATACCTTATAATGAAGTAACTGAAGAACAGCGCACTAGTGTAAAGAATGCCATGTTTGATTATGCTTATTGTAGGACAGACAATTATCCATTTAAAGATTGTCTAATAACTGCAAAGTTACTTGAACATAAAAATAGTGATAATTCTCTGAAAAATCTCTATAATAAATTTATACGAAACAGTGAAATAGATTAATATGAAAAAACCTAGATGGACAATTAAACATATTAAGAATCGTATCAAGCATTTAATACAAAAACAATATGTTGCTAATCACATTTATTGTTATGGGTGCTCACATTTACATAATCATACTTGTAAGGTACTTGATCCAATTGAATATGACTGCAAGTAAGATAGCTTGATATAAAAAGTGATAAAATAGATGTAAAAGGAAATAAATGAAACACCATTTTACTGATTTAACTGATCAAAAATTTGGAAAATTAACTGCGCTTTTTCCATTAGATATAAAGGCTCCAAATGGTGAGACTTTATGGCAATGCGTATGTGAGTGTGGTGGTACCAAAATAGTTAAAAGTAGTCATTTAACTTGTGGTAATACTCAATCTTGTGGTTGTATTAGAAATAAAAAAATTAAAGGACAAAGATTTGGTAGACTAGTTGCAATCAGTAGTAGACGAAGAAAAAGAGATAATAGAGTAGTTTGGAAATGTCAATGTGATTGTGGTAGAACTACTGAAATTGTTACTGCAAATTTATTAAATGGATTAGTTAGTTCTTGTGGTTGCACTGGTAGCATAAAATCAAAATTTATGATTGCTACAGGTAATAAGACTAGAGATACATTAGATCTTGCAGGTAAACAATTTGATTATTATACAGTTTTATATGATTCAGGTAGAAGATATTTTGATTATGTAATTTGGACTTGTAAATGTAATTGTGGAAAGATTTTTTATGCTCCTACAGTTAATATTACTAATGGTAGAATTAAATCTTGTGGTTGTTTACTTGAACATAACAGAAATATCTTTGGTGATAAAGTAATGAAACAAAATAAATACTTTTTTAATAAAATTGGTATTGGATATACTTTTAAAGGAGAAAAGTTTTATTTTGATAAGGATGATATTGAAAAGATTAAAAATTATTGTTGGCGTTATAACAAATATGGTTCTCTTATTGCAACTTGGAAAGAATTATATCCTAAGAAAAGAGTTATACCTGCTTGGAGAGTAATTCTTAATAATTATGATATGACAAGACATATTACATATAAAAATGGTAATAAATGGGATTTAAGAAAAGATAATTTGGAGGTAAGATAATATGATTATACGAAATATCGGTATACTCATATTTGTTGTAACAGCTTTTTTAGTTGCATATTATGATCATACTAAAAAAGAAGTACCTCCTTTGTTAATTTTTGTAAATTATAGTATTATTTGTTTATTAACTAATTATTGGTTATTACTTGGAATTATTCCAATTTCATTACTTGCTAAATATGATAAACCTATTGATGCAGTTTATGTACTTTTAATAGTCTATTTAATAATAATAGGTAGTGCTAATATGGCTTGTTTACTTGCGCTAATAATTGCACTATTTTATGTAGTAATATCTGATAAAACAGTCAGTTATTTAGTACCAGTAGAAATAATCATATTTACAATTTTATTAGGAGGTTAAAATGGCACAGGTAGACAATGCTGTATTACTTGATAAAGTAATAAATTGTCAAAATAGAGACATTTATGTATGTAAAGCATATGATTGTGCACATGCAAATAATTTAGATCAAAATGAACATTTTAAGCAGTGTATTGATTTTATCAAACAACTTGATGAAGTAGCTTGGAATACAAAACTTTGTCAAGAAGAAGGAAAGATGCTTAATGTATCATGGAGAGAGTATCATATTTTATGTAATGAGATAATACCTAAAATTCTTGGTGAAACAATTAAAGAATTATGTATTAAACCAGTTTTTGCAGAAGCAACAATGTATGGTGACGAATTTAGTAAATTTTGTCCATTTTCAAAAGGTGATTTTGTTATGTATACTGCAAAACCTATACAAATTGAAGAGTCTTATATAGAATTTGAAGGTAAAAAATATAAGATCAGAGATAAAGATCGTATTAATGAAGACTATATTAAGATTGAGGAAACTCCATTTTATACAATATATGGTATAGTTTTAGAAATTTAAGGAGGTTAGTATGGTTCAAACATTGTTAGAAGGTTTAAAAAATTTTGCATTAGCCGCTCCTACAAATTTATTTATTGTTATAATAGTAGTTTTAATCATGAAATTTGCTTTTAAAGCAAAGACAAGAGACTGCATTTATGTAGTAGTTGCATACTTACTTATTGGTTTCTTACTTACACTCTTTGGTGTAAAGATTCCAAGCTTCTTAGCAATAGGTAAATGGTTCGTTAAATTATTCAAGTCAATCTTCAAGTAATATTTATAAAAAATTATTATATTACTTGTTAGATTTCTATTCTTTTATCCCTGTGAGGATCTATGACAGATTAGTCATAGATCCTTTTTTATTACTTATTTACAAGTAATATTTTGTATGATAAAATAAATATAATAATTAAAAAGGATATAAAGTTATGTATATAGCAATTGGATTTTGTGCAATTTTTATACTTGCATTATTACATTTTATATTGGAGTAAATTATGCCGCCTAAAACATTTTTAATGTATACAATTATCGTACTTTTATATATTGGACTTGTATTTGGTCTTTATGGCCTTTCTGAAATGAAAAGAGATAAAGAAGATCCTATGCCAATTAATTATGCAAGAGCAATTGTAATAATTGGTTTTTTAATGTGTACAGTTGCTGTTGTATTGTTTATTGTAAGTTATTTTATTTAAGGAGTTATTATGATCGAACTTAAAAATATAGTAAAAGAGTTAAAAAAGCAATATCCTAAACTCAGATTTGATACAATTTATGATCCATATAATATAAAAAATTTTGGATATAGTATTGCAGTCTGTTACGAAGTAAATGATATTATTGAAATTGCTTCATTTATCTATATTGATAGTGATGGTCCAATAATTGAAGTTAATAAACCAATGGTTACATATATTTATGGTGAAACTGATAAAATTACAAATAAATATTTTGAATCTATTGGAACTAAAGGCGTCGAAGGTCTTGCACTTATAAAAGATTGTCTTAAAACATTTAATTCAAAATATAAGAAGCAAGTACTTAAGATGTTTAAGGAGGAATAATAATATGACTATGAGTGAACAGGATAAGATTAATTATAAGGTATTTACAAATCTTGCAGATAAGATGCAAGAATCAATTGATACTGGTGTATTGAATAAAGAAACTATAAGTATTCTTGAACAAGAAATTATTGAATTTAGAACTAGAGCAAAACGCTATAAAAATCAACTTGAAAGTTATGGTTTTACAGTAGAAGATTAATAGGAGATAACAAGTGAAACTGATAATTGATGCACCAGATGAAATAGTCAAAAAAGGCTTTGAAGGGCCTTTAACCGATGAAGAAAAACAGATACTTATTCGTGCTATTGGCAATGGCACACTTTATAAAGACGAGTGGATCCCTGTTAGTGAGAGATTGCCAAAAGAAGATAATGACTACCTTGTTACTTATGTGTCATCAGGAGAGAGGGTGGTTTCAAAGAGTTGGTTTAATACTCGTAATGGATTTATATATGACAATGTTATCGCTTGGAAATATAAACCAGAGCCATATAAGGAAGGTGGTGCTGAATGAAACAAAGTGATTTAGATGCTTTGATAGAGGAATTATTAAAAGACCCTGAATTTAGAAAAGAGTGGAAAAAACTGTGTGCTGAGGAAATGAGGAAAAGTGGTATGAGCGATAATAAATCCCTCTGCGATACTTGTTTATATAGGTATAGTTGCGAGCAAAGCGATGCAGGAATTAGTATTGCTAATCATTTAGTTTGTCATGGGTATGCTCCGGTTGAAAATGAGAAAGGCGGTACAGAAGATGACAAAGATAGTAATTGATAAGGAGAACGAGATAGCAAAGTTGGAGAATATGTTAGAAACCCTAACAGATGAAAAGGATAAGCAATCTGTAAGATTTGCTATCAATGTAATAAGTGGATTTAATGATGTTTTATCAGAAAGACCAACAGGCGAGTGGATAATGCAACGACATGATCTAGACGGTTGTTTTTATACTTGTTCTAATTGTGGTCAAATGATAAGAGTACCTCTCTTTATAGATGACCCTGAAGATAATGAAACATTGGCAGATTATCCATTTTGCCATTGTGGAGCAGATATGAGAAAAGGTAGTAAGGAATGACAAGTGTTAATAAGAAGAAAAAAGTCAAGAACTCTTACTTATTTGGGGGAGCAGAAAAATATCAAGGAATGAAAGCGAAAAGAGTAATGTATTTTACAAAAGCAAATAGGCAGATTAATAAGCAGATATGTAAAAATGCTATAGGTGATAATAATGAAACTGATAATTGATACTCCTGATGAAGAATATAAAACACTATCTAAAATGTCTGAAAAAGAGAAGATAAATGAATTATCTTTCTATGAAAGAATAATAGCAAATGGCATACCTTATGAAGAAAAGCAAGGCAAGTGGGGCAAACATGGTGAATGTCCATTTTGCTCATATATTAGACAATGGGAAGATGATAAATTTTGCGGAAATTGTGGTGCAAAAATGCAGAAAGGTGATATAGAAGAATGAACCATTGTGGCTTTTTATCTCCTGACGCTGTTTTATATACTTGTACTACTTATGACCACTTAAACACAGCACTAGAGATCTGTGAAAAACTAGGTAGAAAATTTAATAACGGTGTGAAAGCCGAAGATTACTTGATGGATGCAGGCTGGGTGGTCGTTAGGGCACGTGATGTCTATGGTAGAATCGGATACCCACAACTTTGTGATGAACAAAAACTTGTATATCTTACAGATAAATAAGTCTTATGGTTAACGGAACACTATGCTGAATGGTCGCAAGATAAACAGCAAAGTGTAGATTATATGTTAGATTATCTTAACAGACGATGAAGAAGAATGAGATGTATATTATGAAAGGCGATGCGGAATGACTAACGCAGAAAAGTATCAAGAAGTTTTCGGATTTAAGCCAGCATATGTTTGTCCAACTTTTGAATGTTCAAATTGTCATATCGATGTAGAAACTTGTCTGAAACATGATTATAGATTGATACCAATAGCGAAGTGGTGGAATCAAGAATATAAAGGTGGTGCGAAATGATTATTGTTTTTGAAGAACTACAAGTTAATTCAATTGATGGTAATTATATTCCTACTGATGAGGAACTGGCAGAGTTATATGATAATTTTGAAGGTGATGCAGAATGAAAAAGATACCAACACTATTTAAGAGAGAGTTTGAAGGGCACAATATTGTAAACATACTCCCTGAAGTTACAGAGGGTATGGAATGGGTACTCAACGGAGAAGGTACAGCAACTGTAAAGATTGACGGTGCTTGTTGTGCAATTATCAACGGTGAATTTTATAAAAGATACGATGCAAAGAAAGGCAAGCCTATTCCAGATGGTGCAATAAAGTGTCAGGAAGAAGCAGACCCCATTACAGGTCATTTGCCTTGTTGGGTTAAGGTTGATGTTGATAATCCTGCCGATAAATGGTTTGTTGAGGCTGAAAAGAATGTAAATTATTTGTCTACTCAGTTAACAGAATTTCGTACTTACGAAGCAATAGGGAAGCATTTTAACGGTAATCCTTATAATCTTGATTATGATATACTTATTCCTCACGGAGAAGAAATCATCGAAGTAGAAAGAACATTCGAGGGCATCAAAAAGTATCTTGAAGAAAACTACATAGAAGGTATTGTCTTTTGGAAAGATGGAGAACCTAAATGCAAGATTAAGAGAAGCGATTTTGGATTCGAGTGGGGTAATAGATATTGACTTACAAGCAGAAAAAGATATGTATATAATAAGAAATTTTGATGACTTAAACACCCTTGTAGCAGAAATTAAAGCCAGATATAATAAATGAGGTGAAGTATAATGAAAATTGATAATGAAGACTTTGGAATTCTTGCAGTATGTGCAATAAGATATTGTCAAGGCAGAGAAACCTATATGCCGGAGTTAATTCGAGGAATAATCAGAAGTCATATTAATGAAGTAACAGATAAAGATTTGCAAGTAATGATAAATGATTGTGAATGCCAATATGCTTTTGGGGACGAAAATATTGATAAGCCTGGCTGGTTAGAGTGGAAAGAGTTCTTAATAAATGAGCAGAAAAAGAGGAAAGAAAATGACTAATGAAGAGGCTATTAAATTAATTCAAGAAATAGAAGAAGATGGTAGAAATGTTACTTCTGAGCATATTAAAGCTCTCGCGCGTGCTATTCAAGCATTAGAAACAGGCGAAGTATATATGACAGGTGAAGATTATAACTTGTATATAGAGGGGTACAAAGCAGGTAAAAACGATTTTGAACCAAAGTTAGGTGAGTGGATAGACGTTAATGGAGATGGTTCTCTTTGGAAATGTAGTGTTTGTAAAGAACAGTCTTGTTGTAGAGGAGCTTATTGTCCAGATTGTGGATCAAAAATGAGGAACGCAAAATTATGATGTCGTAAGAGGTAAAAATGATAACAATTAAATGTACTGAAAAAGAGTATCAAGTACTTAAAGAGCCTAAAAATATGGTTACATGTTATATTATGAATGCTCTTGGTTATTGTAGAGAAGATAAATGTCTTGAATGTAAACAAGATCAAAATAAAATAATTAAATGGGAAATTATTAAAGAGGTATAACTATGTCAGATTTTCCGTGTCATGATTGTATTGCAAGAGAATGTGATAATGATGCATCTTTTATTTGTCCATTTCTTGAAGAATATAGTAAAATTAAACCTGAATGTAAAAATTGTATTGAATGGGAATATTTTGAAGGTTATGGATATGGTTGTTTTGTAGGACAAACTATGAAACCTATTGATGCTACAAAATGTGAATTTTATCATTATTATAAGAGGTAATTTTCTATGAATATGGAATATATATTGCAAGAATTATGTAAAAAGATTGAACATATGGATAAGCAATCTTTTGAGAAAATGATTAAAAGATTAACAAAGGCATATAATAAAAAGCATATTTCAAAAATAAATGATTTATATGATTTAAATGACTATGAGGATTAATTTTTAATAATATGAAGTGGACATTAATGACAATACCAGCTTATTCAATTTTTATATATAATAATGAAAAATGGGCAAAAATAGGTAGTGTTAGCTTTAATGAAGATAAAGCTATATGTAGATGTCGTAATATAAATACAAATTTATATACAGATGATATATCTATAGATGAAGAAGTTCAACTTATAATTGTTGATCCTAATGCTATAAAATATTATAATATATTAGATAAAATGTATGATAATGAAAATTTTAATAAGACAATAGAATTATTAAAGTTAAAGCCTTATTATGATGCATTTTATACAATGTATTTAGAAAATACTAATATAACTAATTATTATTATCATTTAAAAAAAGCAAAATTTTATATTATAAATGATTTACTTTATTTTGAAGATACATTTTTTGAAATAAGTATAGATTTAACTGAAGAAGAAAAAGAATTTAATAAGGAAGCTAAAATCTATAAAGATAATCGAAAACATATAATGCTAAGAGTTAAAGATATTTATAAATATTTAAAGCAGGATAAATGGAAAGATTTACATCCTAAAAATGATACTATTGATTTAACAAAGAAAAGTATTAAAATTACAAATGCTGCTTATATAAGCATTAGGTATTAAAGTCTATTATTATAACACCATGGTGTTATAGTCTACTTAAAGGAGAATACCAATAATATGATAGATTCAATTAAAAATAGTATTGAAAAAAGAGAAAAATTTCAAAAACATCAATTTGATACAATTACATATTTTTTAAAACGTATGGTTATAAGTGATACAAAAAGAGCAAATGCAATTTATGATTCACTTAGACTTTTTATAGAATCAGATTATAGAGATTGTGATCCTGAAACAATATTTCAGTATGGAGTACTATATGGTATAACTGAAGAAGCACATGAAAAATTACAAAAACAACATAATAATAAAAGTATTGCAAATGCATTAGATAAAATAATTAATGATGAAGATTTTTGCGCACTTTTTAAAATATTCAAATATGATGTAGAATTCAAAGAAGATAATCTATATACTAAAGCAAATATAGATATAGGAAAATTTAGAGATTATATTTGGTATTTAGAAGATAATAAATTTATTATTGCAAGACATACAGCATATCATAAATATTATAAACTTACTGATTTAGGCATAGAATTATATCAAGAATATATCAAATTTTTAAAATGGCTTGAATAAAAAACTGTACTATTATTAGTACAGTTTAATTTTTTAACTTAAAAAACTATTTACATATATTATATTATATGATAATATATAATCATACCAAATATATAAGGAGTTTATATGAACTATATTATCGTTGCTTCTTCAAACTTCAATGACAAAGCACTTTTCATAGAAAATGTTAAGTTGCCTTCTGACGCAACAGTTATTGTAAAAGCAAAGTCTGCAGTATCTGAGTGGATCAAAGAAATGAACTTTATTCCTGCGGAATTCAACAACTACGATGAAATGCTTTCATTTGATCCTGCATCAACAAAGCTTATTGCTTTTTGGGATGGTGCATCAAAGAATGTAGAAAAGATGATAAACGCATTTTCTAATCAGCAGGTAATCAAGTACGAGAACCCTACATTGAAGTCATTCAATGAAATGATTGAGAAGATACAGAACGAGAAGTGGAAGCTTGGATGCAAAGAGCTTGTAAAGAAGTTGCCAAATTACTTTTGGGTAGTAGCTGCTTCCTCTTCAGGAAAGTATCACCCTAAGTGCGACCTTGGAACTGGTGGTTTAGTAAGACACTCAGTAATGGTTGCAATCAACGCAATTGATCTGGTAACAGCTGAGATCTTCGTAGAAGATAATATCATCAACAAAGATATGGCATTGATTGCTGGTTTGTTCCACGATTGCATGAAGCAGGGAAATGCGCACTCTGGTCATACAGTATTTGATCATCCTATTCTTGCAGCAGAATTCATGGCAACAGAGTTAAAAGATTACATTGAGGAACCTTACCTTTCAACAATATGTGGAGCTGTAAGAACTCATATGGGAAAGTGGACAACATCAGACTATGCACCTGAAATCACACTTGAAAAGCCTACAACCGCTTTCCAGAAGCTTGTACATACAGCTGACTATGAAGCAGCAAGAAAGTACATTGCAGGCCTTGAAGAATGGCAGTAATTAAAAAATAATATAAAGGAGCAAAAAACAAATGGAAATCGCAAAGTCAACATTTCTTGATACTATGGAAGAGGTACTTTATGAGGACTGTCTTTCAGATTATATTACAAAGTCAGAAATGAGAGACTATATTAAGGACATTAAAAAGTTTATTAGACATGCCAAGGATGGAGATGAATATTGGTATGCTGGTAGCAAGTATGTAATTACAGAATGTTAATATGAAAATCGGATTTTATCCTGGATCATTTGATCCATTTACAATTGGACATCTTGAAGTTGTAAAAAAGGCCTGTCAAATTTTTGATCAGGTCATTATTGGTATTGGAGACAATCCGCATAAATCAAGACGTTTTGATAAGGATGAAATGTATAATGCTATTCATAAAACAATTAGAAAAGAAGGATTAGAAGATCAAGTTCAAGTTATTTCATTTCATGGTATTTCAGCTGAAATTGCAAAAGAATATAATGCAGTTTGTTTAATTAAAGGTATTAGAAATACTGAAGATTATGAATATGAAGAAAAGACTGCAAAAGCTAATGTAAAAAGATTTGATATTGATACAATTTATATTAGATCTGGAGACTATTGTAATATTAGTTCTAGTATGGTATATGAATGTCATTTGAATAATGAAGATATTTCTCAATATGTACCAAAAGATATTTTTGATGTAATTTATAAGAAATAATACTTAAAGTATATGAAGATTAAAGATATTACAGAAAAAGGTATATATTGGGAAAAAGACTATAAAAGTAGTCCACCTAAAAATGTAGAAACTTATATTGATATTACAATAGAATTATTTAGATATATAGATCAGCACAATGAATCAATTGAAGATATTGAATTTTTAATACCATATTTATATTATTATTGGAGAGAAGATGTTATAAATGAATGTTGGTATAATGAAAATATAGATAAATATGCAGAATTTCAAATAGATAGATTAGCTTTGAAATTAAAATATTTTTATATAAATTTTAAAATAGATAAAAATTTTAAAAAGAATTTTGATATAAATTTTAAAAATTGTTTATTTCCAAATAATGAATTTATAACAGACCATAAAGATGAAATAGAAAAATTTTATAATATATTTAACGCAAAATTAAAAAAATATGAGAAATTATTTTATTAAAGAAATTGCAAATAAAGGTAAATTCTTTAAAGAAAAAGATAGTATACCTCCAATACATTTATCAGATTTTATAGAAGATTTAATAGCATTTGATAATTTTTTATGGACTAATGACGATAATAATTGTGGAGATATGCTTATATTAATGCCGTATTTATACTATTTTTTAAAAATTGATATTCAAACGTCTTTTGTAAAAAAAGATGATATAGAAAAATATGCAAGAGAACAATGTTTTACATTAGTTAAAAATACACTTTATTTTAGTCTTATACCTATTCAACTTTTAGTATTGTATGAAAAGAATTTTGATAAATTATTTAATGGTTATAAATTTCCAGATGGCTCTTTAATTATGGATTATAAAAAAGAAATAGATCAACTTTATATATGGTATAACGAAGAAGTAGATGAAACTTTTGATTAGAAACTAAATGAAAAAAATTTACAAATTGGCAGTTTAAAATTTTCAAAAAGAGGGTATAATATAATTAGAACGAAAAAAATATTGAAAGAAATGAAAAGAAAATGAAAAAATTTTAAAAAAGTGGTTTACTTTCTGAAAAAAAGTATTATAATATAATTATAAAATTACGCACACTTATAACACACACAATACTTTAAATAAAGGAGTTACTTTGAATGAGCAACATTATTACTATTATTAATGCTATTTCCCAAAACAAGTGCATAAAAATGGAAGATCTTAAACCTTATTTGGAAGAGGTTGAAGAGAAGGAATACAATGAGATAATGAACTATTTACTTGATAATAGTTATTATATCATTGATGATGAAGATTATGAAGAGTTAGATGTTGAAGCAGAAGAAAAGAATTCTTCAATTGGCGGTACAAAGTGGTGGTTAGAAGTAATTCAGCAGTACCCTTTGCTTACTAAGGAACAGGAACAGGACCTGTATATTTCAGGAGATTATGATACTCTTATTTGTTCAAATCTTCGTCTTGTTGTTTCAATTGCAAAGAAGTATTTGAACAGAGGTATTTCTTTAGATGACCTTATTGCAGAAGGTAATATGGCGCTTACAAAGATTGTAAAGAAGTTTGACCCTGAAAGAGGTACAAAGTTTTCAACATTTGCAACTTGGTGGATTAGACAGGCAATTACAAAGTATATTACAGATAACTCTAAGTCAGTAAGACTTCCTGTTCACGTAACAAATGATATTAACAAGTTGTATAAGGCAGCAAAGAAACTTACAGATAAGTTCAATAGAGAACCTACAATGGATGAACTTATTGAAGAAACTGGTTTTACTGAAGATCAGATTGTAAAATTCAATAAATATAACCAGGCTGTAATTTCTTATGATAGTTCTATTTCTGACGACTCTGATAACACTATTCTTGATTTTATTGGACATCAGGACGATGCTTCTCAGAATGAACAGAACTTCTACAAAGAAGCAGTTACTGATCTTATGACTGTTTTGACAAAAAGAGAGCAGACAGTAATTAAACTTAGATTTGGTCTTAATAAGGAACAGAAATGTTATGGTCTTGAAGAGATTGGTAATCTCATTGGTGTAACTAAACAGATGGTTAAACAGATTATAAAGGGTTCTATTAGAAAGATGGCAATAAGCAAAAAAGCTAGAAAATATGAAGATTGATGGTTTCATAGTGTTTTTTCCTTTTATAAAGTAAGGTCGTTGAAAAACGACCTTATTTTTTACGAAAGGCTATTTAATTATATAATGATAAATTAAGTTTACATTATAAAATTTTGTAATTATAATATAATGATGTATTAATTTTGTAATTAGGTGGAAAATAATGAATAAATTTATAAAACATACACTAAAAGGTTTAAATATTAAAGAAACTGACCCCAAAATGAGTATTGGCTTCAAAGTAAGAAATAATAAAGAAGAAGATACTATATTGATTTTTGGTATTAATCCTGCCGGATATGAAAAAGAAGCTGAATATAGTAGAACGCATGTTCTATATTTAGGTTATACAGGTGGATCAAATATTCCAGATCAAGTAAATAATAGATATTATGGTGGTATATATAGATTTGTTAATGCAATAACAAATAATTCATGCAAATTTGAATGGTGTAATGATAAATTTGAAAAAATTGAGCAACAATTACCTAATTTAACACCAAGACAAATAAAGAATATAAGAAAATTTTATGATAGTCATAAAGATAATCAATATACTATTTATTTAGGAGACCTTTTCTCCTATCATACAACAGCAGCTAAAAAGCTATATAAATATATTAAAAAAGATATTGATAAAAGAGAATATGCTCTTAAGATGCTTCAATATCATATAGAAGAACTCCAAAAACACAATAAAAAACCAAAGCTTATTTATATAAATAATGCAGAAGTCTCAAGTTGGCTTCAAAATGGTGAAAATAAAACTTTTGAGTATATTGAAGACATTCCTGTCTTCTATGGAGGTATGCTCACTGGTCAACATGCAATGGATATTACTTCTGTATATAGATTAATTAATGAAATAAAAAATAAAATAAAATTATAAGGATTTTTAAAAATGTTTTGTTGTAAAATTTGTAATAAAAGTTATTTAACTAATAGAGGTTTATTATATCATGTTAGTCAAACACATAAAATAAAACAAAAAGACTATTATGATACATATTTTAAAAAAGGAAATGAAGGAATTTGTAAAAGATGTGGTAAACCAACATCATTTTGGGGATTAGCTGCTGGTTATAGTGAATATTGCTCGCATTATTGTTGTAATAGAACAATGTTTGATAATGAAACAGAAGAACATAAACATGCTAGAGGACAAAAAGGCGCTATTTCATATAAAAAATATAGAGCAAATATGACGCCTGAACAAAAAGAAAAAGATCATATTAGTCATGTTAATGCATAGAAAAATAGAAGTATAGAAGATAAATTAAAAACAAGTCAAAAATGTAAAGCAGCAGCTGCAAATAGATCTGAAGAAGATAAAATAAAAATGTATAAAAAAATGGTTGAAACAAATAAAAATAAACCAGAATACATTAAACAAAAAGAATCTGTTATATGAAAACAAGGAATGAAAAATAGATGGAAAAATATGAGTAAAAAAGATAAACAACAATTTAAAGAAAATTGTAAAAAGTCTTATCATGAAAAAACAGAAAAACATATTTCTGAAATAAATGACAAACGACGTGAATCTCGAAGACAATTTATGAAAAATAAACCTAATTATAATGGAGTTTATTTTGACTCTATATGGGAATTAAATGTATATAAATATTGTATAAAAAATAATATTTCTATTATAAGAGAACCGATCTCAATTGAATATATATTTAATAACAAAACATTAAGTGCATATCCAGATTTTTTAATAAAAAATACACTTGTTGAAATTAAAGGAAATCAATTTGTAAAACAAGATGGAACCTGGATAAATCCATACGCAAAAGAAGATTCTGGTGCTATGGAAGCAAAACATCAAGCATTATTAAAGGCAAATGTAAAAATATGGTATGAAAAAGATGTAAATGATTTTTTAAGTAGAAATTTGGAGGTAAATTAATGGGTAAGAAAAATTTGTATGATGAATTTAGTATTATCACAGAAGATAGCAGAACCTTTTGTCGAAGAGTTCCAGCAACTTATTTGGGAAGCCAAAAATATAATACTAATCTCATCAAAGAAATCTTTGCAAACTCAGTTGATGAATTTGCAATAGGTCACGGTAATAAAATTGATATTACAATTGACACAAGTAAAAATATGTACTGTGTTGAAGATAATGGCCAAGGTTTCTTAGTTAATGCAGGTATTGATGAAGATGGAGAAACAATACTTCAAAGATCGTTTGATAAACTCAATACTTCAGGTAAATCATCTGTAAATGGCGTTTATAATGGTACTGCATTAGGTTTGAATGGTATTGGTGCAAAACTCACCAACTGGTTGTCACTTAAATTGAATGTTATTACATATAGAGATGGTGAGTTTGAGGAACTTAATTTTAAAGATGGTATTTTTAAAGATCGAAAAGTTGGAAAGACTAAACATGAGTCAGGTACAAAGGTAACTTGGTACCCAGATCCGCAATTCTTTAACGAAAATACTCCTGATATTAATTTGTTAAAAGCACATTTTGATATTATTACGTCACTTTGTCCAGGTCTTACAATTAATCTTAATTATAATGGTAAGACAACTACATATTATGAACCAGGCGGACTTAATTCTTATGTTGATCGTAAGGTTAAAGGTAAAGAATTATTTACAAATAGATTTATAATGGATAGAACTATTGATGTAAATTATTATTCTCATCCTAATTATTCTGGACTTATTTTGAAAGATAGTGATTTTAATAAGAATAATGAATATATTTATGATAGATCTTATGAATTAAATGTTGGTGAGAATACAAGTTCAACACCTGAGCCTAAAAAGGTAGTTCAAACTATTAAAAAGTCTGAATGTGAAGTTATTACAAGACAAGAGAAGCTTAATATTTGTATGACATATACGTCTGATTATACAGAAAATATTGATGCATATGTAAATCTTGGTCATACAGATTCAGGTGCTCATATTCAAGCATTCCATACAGCATTTGTTAGAGCAGTTAATAAATATGCAACTGATGTTAATTTACTTAAGAAGAGTGATAAGAATTTTAGTAGTCCTGAAATTTCTGAAGGTCTTTATGTAGTATTTAATATGACAACTACAACAGCAAAATATGATGCTCAGAATAAATCTCGTATTGATGATATTGATTCAAGAGTTATAAATGCAGTTGTTGGTGGCGACTTTGCTACTTGGTTAATGAATAATCCAAGCGATGCTAAGATTATTGTTGATAGAGCTTTAACTGCAAGAAAAGCTAGAGAAGCAGCTCAAAAAGCAAAGGAAAAGATTAGAGATGCTTCAAATGGTAAAGGTGCAAAATCAATGTTTGCAGATCTTCCTACAAAGCTTTCTGATGCATATCCTAAGAATAAGAAAGATAGAAGTAAGTGTGAGCTGTATATTTGTGAAGGTGATTCAGCTGCATCTTCTATCAATGCTGTAAAAAATTCTGAGTTCCAAGCTACATTCCCTATAAGAGGTAAAATATTAAATTGTCAAAAAGCAACTGCAGATAAGGTTTACGGTAATGCAGAAATTGCAAATATTACTAAAGCACTTGGTCTTGAAATTGATAAATCAACAGGCAAGTTAATTTATGATTTAAAGAAGCTTAGATATGACAAGATTATAATTGCATCAGATGAGGACGTTGATGGTCTTGATATTGCAAGCTTATTAATTACTGTATTTAACTGGATTTGCCCAGAATTAGTTGAAAATGGTCACATTTATCACGTTCATGGTGCATTGTTCAAAGCAATCTTTAGTGATAAAACATATCAGTTATTCCAGACAGAACAAGAACTTGAAGCATGGAAAAAGAAGAATAAGAAACCTTATACACTAACACGTGCAAAAGGTCTTGGTGAGCTAACTAAGGAAGAAACTAAGGAACAGTTAGTCAATCCTGCAACTAGAAATCTTCATAGATTAGTTGTAGATGATGTTGATGAATTTAATAAATATCTCGACATGGCTAAAGGTCCTGATGTTGGTCCTCGTAAGGAATTTCTTGATGAACATTTTAATGATTATGATTGATATTAAGTGAGGAAATTATTATGACTAAAAGAACTTCAAAAAGTACAGACGTTGAAATAGTTGAAAAAGAACCTATTTTGATGCCAATTACTGAAGAGCTTTCAAAGAATACAGTATTATACGCTAAAGACATAAACAAAAATAGAGCCTTTCCACATGAATTATCTGGTATTAAACCAATTGGTGCTCATGCTTTATGGGCAATGTGGGTAAAAGGTAGAAAGTTTAATAAACCTTATACAAAGTCTGCTACTATTACGGGTGAAGTTATGAATTATTCACCTCATGGTGACTCTTATAGTTCACTTGTAAGACTTTGTCAAGATTTTACATATCATATTCCATATCTTGATGGTCATGGTTCATTTGGTTCTGTTATAGGTGGTCCAACTGCAGCTTCTGCAAGATATACAGAAATGAGACTTAGTGAATTTATTCAAGATGTTCTCTTCTATAATACAAAGTTATTAGATATGGGAATGAACTATCTTGATGCTGATCCTGAGCCTATTCTTGAAACTTGGGTAGCATTATTACCTTTACTTTTTATAACAAATACTTCTGGTATGGGTTATACTGTTTCAAATACTTGGTCTTCAGGTAATCTTTTTGAATTCAGAGATCAGTTAGTTGAATATCTTAAAACAGGTAAAGTTGATTGTTCAAAAATTTATCCTGACTTTCCAACTGGTGGTATTATTATCAATAAGTCTGAAATGAAAGAACTTTATGAAACAGGTAAAGGTACAATCAGACTTAGAGGTAAGACTGAAATAGTTGGTGATACAATTAGAATTTTGTCACTTCCTTACCAAACATATCCTGAACAGTTTATGGAAGATGTTAAGAAATATGTTACTGGTACTCAAACAACAATTACTGATGTTGCAAATAGATGTGGTGACGATAAATTCTTAATTGAAATTGAATGTGAACCTGGTACTGCTGAATATGTAAGAGAAGTTCTCTTTAGAAAGACTTGCTTACAGGTAAGTATTTCTGATGAGCATAAAGCTGTTACTAAAGCAGGTAAACCTGAACTTATTACATTCCCAGATTATATGAAAACTTTCGTTGATGCTAATATTGAATTAGTAATTAAAGAAGCAAAACTTAATCTTTCAGAAATTATTGATAGATTAGAATTAGTTGATGGTTTACTTAATGCACTTCAAATTATTGACGAGATTATTAAGACAATTAAGAAATCAAAGTCAATGGATGATGCAAAGAATGCTATCATGAAGATGCCTAAGTATAAGTTTACTGAAAAGCAAGCTGATTATATCGTACATACTCCTCTTGGTAGATTAGCAAATCTTGAACAAGTTAAACTTCAAGATGAACAGAAGGAACTTAATAAACAAAAAGCTAAGATGGAAGACCTTATTGTTAATCCTAAATCTCAGAAGAAATATTTCCTTGACAGATTTAATAGATTGGTTGACAAATATGGTTGGCAAAGAAAAACTGAGCTTACAGATATTGAGATGCAAGATCTTAGAGTTGCTGTTGATAAACCTGAAAAACTTGCTAGACCTAAGAAAGAATTCTTTGTTGTTCTTACAGATGCTGGTACACTTAAGAGAATTGAAGTTACTAAGTTTAGATCTACTGGTGAAGATAGTAAAAATATTAAGGTTCAAGGTAATCAAAAGGTTACATTGGTTACAGATAAAGGTAATATGTATAAAGTTATGTCAAATCAGATAAGTATATGTTTACCTGCTGCAGCTGGTACGCCTATTAAAGATCTTAGACCTGAAATCAGATCAGATGAAAAAGTTCTTGCAATTTATGATGAATCTGTAACTGCGCCTTACATTTATTTTGTTACTCAGAATGGTATTGGTAAGTGTGGTAAGGTTAAGGATGTAGTTGGTCTTAGTAAAAAGATTGGTGCTACTGTATGTGGTCTTAAGAGTGATGATGATAAGATTATTGCAATCAAATTACTTAATGATAAAAATAAGATTGAAATCATTACAAATAAGAGAAAAGAAGTAATTGAACCTGGTAAAGCTCAAGGTAGAGGTTCTGCAGGTAAGAAGATTATTTCACTTAAGAAAGGTGAAACTATTATTGAGGTTCACTCAATTTAAAAATAATAATAACTCTAGCTGTGTAAAAGCAGCTAGAGTTTTATTTAAAAGGATAAAATATATGATTAATACATCAACTGTTTATTTAGGTGTAAGTAGTAATAAAGTTGTATATATTATTACTGAACCTAATGGAAATAAAAATATTTATTATTTAGAAAATAATAGAACTTATGAAGGTAATTTAACTGAACAATGTAAAAAATATATGAGAGACGTAATTGAAGAAATTGTATCTCATATTTATACTGATACAATTCATTTGTATGCTAATATATGGCATGGAGTATTTGATTTTTCTGGAATAAATAAAAAAATTTTAACAAAAAGAGATTTTGCTTTAATGGGTCGACAAACTCCTATAAGTGCAATTCGTCTTATGGATTTAGTAGATGAATTAGCACATGCTGCAAATAATATTGAATTTACAGATTATAATATAATTTTAGAAGATTTGTCATACTTATTTGATATAGATAAGAATAAATAACATATAGAGACAACAATTATAATAACATGATAGTATATTTAATTAATAATATTATATATTATTATTACTTGTAAATTTTTGCAAAAATGAGATTATTTTTTGAAAAATATATTATATTCAAATTAAGGAAAATGAATATACTTCTGATTAACAAGGTTGATCCATGTGATTATCAAAATTGATATACAAATAATATAAAATAAATTATAATAAAATAATTGAGTAAAATAAGGAGTTAAAAATGGATTTAGTACAAAAGAATAGAGAAATGCTTTTGGCTGGTAAATATAATATATCAGACACAAGGCAATTGTCTAGAATTGCAAGTCTTAAAGAACCAAATGATTATGACTTGTATTTAATTGCATGCGCATTATGTAATTATGATATTCCAGAAATAGTAGAAGTTCAAGATTTAAGAATGAAATATTTTACTATTACTAAGAACTCAGGTCTTGATTATTCTCATGTACCTAGTGATTATGGTAATATTGAAACAAAATTAAAGTGCACAAATACTGGACGTATAAACAATTATGGTTTATATGAATATGAAATTAATGTAAATGATAGAGATTTAGTTTCTGATCTTTGGGAATATAAGAGCAGAGATTGTCTTAAGTATGTTGATAATAAGAATGCAGATAAGATTGTTATTTCAATTAGTAAAAATCAGTTACAAAATTTTCAAAATATGCTTGATAAATTGAATATTTCATATAATAAGAAAAATCTTGAGGAAGGTATTATATATACAAATAAATCGACACAAAAATTAATTGATATAAATAGATTAAGCCCACCTTGGGAACCTAAAGATTACCAAATAGAGGACGCTACTGCAATTCTCAAAACCAAAAGAAAATTAATAGGCCATGAGATGGGATGTATATTTGGAGACGCAATTGTTTCTATAAAAGAAAACAATAATTATCAAAATATTACTTTGGCTGAATTATTTAATAAGTTTAATGAAAATTCAAATATTTATATTGAATCATTTGATATAAATCAATTTAAATATATGAAAATTAAAAATGTATTAGATAAAGGTAAGCAAAAAGTATTACAAATAAAAACAACTAATAATTCTCTTATTTGTACATTTGATCATGAAATTTTAACAATGCGTGGTTGGGTAGAAGCACAAAATTTAACTACAAATGATTTAGTATATGTAAAAAATGAAAATACTAATTGTGAAAAAGTTATTGAAATTACAAAATTAAATGAAGAAAAGACTGTATATGATGTAGTAATTGACAGTCTTGATGTACATAATTTTGTTGCAAATAATATTGTAGTACATAATTGTGGAAAAACATTTATAAGTATTTTAGTTGGTGAAAGTATAGGCGATTCTAAAAATGTAACATATCATACAACAGATAATTTAAATTATGATGATATTGTTATTACAGACAAAGGACCTTTACCTATTGGAAAAATTGTAGAAGAAAATATTGATTGTAAAGTTAAAGTAATTAAAAATGGTAAAGAAACATTTGTAAATATTTTAGATCGAAAGTGTATAGAAGAAGATGATTTGTAATATTTGCAAAAAAGATTTTAAATCTAATAGAAGTTTAGGTATTCATATTGTTAGTACACATAATATGACTACTAAACAATATTATGATTTATATCTTAAAAAAGAAAATGAAGGTGCTTGTTTAAATTGCAATAAGCCTACTCAATATAGAAATATTACAAAAGGATATAGATTATTTTGTTCAAAAAATTGTTGCAATACTTCTGACTATCATATAACAAATATGCAAAATACAATTATTTCAAGATATGGTGGAATGGGTACTGCATCTAATATTATAAATAATAAAATAAAGAAAACAAATATTCAGAAATATGGATCTGAAAATGTATATTCGTCTGAATATGGAAAAAATAAAATAAAACAAAGTAATCTTGAACATTTTGGAGTGGAATGTAGTTTACAATCTCCTATAGTACGAGATAAAATTATACAGACGTCTTTAAAAAAGTATAATACTACAAATCCTGGAAATTGTAGACAAGGCAGACAAAAAGCTGCATATACAAGAAGAGCAAATGATAATGATTCATCTTGGGAAGATTATTTTGAAATACAGTTAAAACAAAGAAATATTACATATAAAAAGAGATATAATTCTGATTCACGTTATCCATTTATGTGTGATTTTTATTTACCTAATTCAGATACTTTTATTGAGATAAATGGTTATTGGAGTCATGGTAAACATTGGTTTAATAAAAATTCAAAAGAAGATGTAAAAAAGTTATCTAGTTGGATTGAAAAAGCAAATAATGGTCATAAACAATATAAAAATGCTATTAACGTTTGGACAATTAAAGATGTTAAAAAGCTACAAACTGCAAAGAAAAATAAATTAAATTATATTGTAATTTGGAAATTTGAAGATATTGATAAATTTTTTAGTAATTTGAAAGGATAAATGTATATGAAAAAATATTCATTAACTTTAGAAAATGCAGATACATTTAGTGGAAATAAATTTTTACATATACCTAAATTAGTTATTTGCCCTGAATCACTTAGATTAAATTGGAAGAAAGAAATTAGTACAATTTGTCCAAGTGATGATGTTCAGGTTCTTTATAGTAAAGATTCACCTCATTTTGGTAAAGACTGGACAATTATTGGTTATAAATCTGTTCAAAAGTTTTTACCTAATCTTAAACATTTTAAATGTATATTTGTTGATGAATGTCAGAATTGTAAATCTGTAAATAATTGGGGTAAGCCTACTTCAAAGAGAGCAGCTGCAATTATGGAATTAGCACAATCAACAGATCATTTATATTTATTATCAGGAACACCTCTTCCTTCGCATAATAAGGATTTATTTAATATTCTCAAAATGTTAAAGTGTGAAAAATATGACTTTAATAGTCAATGGGCATTCAAGCATTTTGCAGATAAATTTTGTGATCCAAAGGAAACACCTTTTGGTAAAGATTATAGTGGTAGTTCAAATTCTGCAGAATTACATGAATTATTACAATCCTTAATGGTTAGAAGATTAAGAAAAGACGTATTGCCTAATCTTAAGAAACAAAGACAATTTATTCCTATTGAACCTGCATTTAAAAAGGATTATAAGGATATTGAAAAGAGATTATATACTCAAGGTAATGGTGATACTTACATGGCTCTTGCTATGACAGGCAGACAATTACTTAGTCAGTATAAATTTGATGCTGCAGTTGAATTAGCTGATAGTTTATTAAATAGTGATGAAAGTGTAGTTATTGTAACTAACTTTGTTGAAACTGCAGATAGACTTAAGGAATATTATGGAGATCAAGCTTGTGAAATTCGTGGTGGTATGACTGATAAACAGAAAGAAAAAGCTAAAGAGCAATTTCAAAATAAAGAAAAGACAGTTTGTATTTTGAATATGGCTGCTGGCGGAGTTGGTATTACACTTACTGCTGCGCATGCAATGGTTGTTGTAGATTATGCTTGGATTCCAGCTGATATGATTCAGGTTGAAGATAGAATTTGTAGAACAGGTCAAACTGAAGAATATTGTATATATTATTATGTATATTGTGATAATGCAATTTTTGATAATGTATTTATCAATATGCTTACTGAAAAATCAGAAAATATTGATTTAGTAGTAGATAATGCAAAAAATACTTTTAATTTGATTAAAGAAAAAGAGAAGTCTGATACTTATATTAAGGCTCTCAAAGCATATGTTAAGAAAGCAGCATAAGAAAGGATTTAGTATGAATAAAAGAATTATTACAAGCTTTTTGATTACTAGCCTGCTGTTTTCTTTAACTGCATGTAAGAAAAATAAACCTATTGAAACTACAATATCTGAAATAACTACTATTACAGAAGAAACAACTACAGTTGAAACTACTGCTGAGACTACTGCAGAAATATCTAAGTCACGCTCTCCAGAAGTTATAATTGATACATCAGTTGAAACAGATCAAGAATCAGCGGTTATTGGTAAAACTACAGTAACAGATCAATATAAAAAGACATTTAAAAATGAAATTTTAGGTAAAGTTACTGCAAGAATTCCAAAAGTAATAATTGAAGGTATAGATACAAAAGAAATCAATAGTGAAATTTTAAAGAGCATTAGCAAAAAAGCAAAAGGTAATAAATGTAGTTATCAGTATTATATTGGTAAAGATTATGTTTCTATTATTATTGAAATAGATGATAGTGGTATTGATCTTGAACAACATTATATTTATAATATTTCAAGAATAACTGGTAAAAAGTTAACTCAAGCTGAAATGTATACTGTTCTTGGAATTACTGAATCATCTTACAAATCAAGAGTAAAAACTGCAATTAAGAAAATGTGGAAGAAGAATGGCTGGATTACAGGACAAAAGAAGTTATATAATAAAGCCATTAGTAATAAAACAATAAATAAAGCAGTCCTTTATGTTAATAAAAAAGGTAAGGTCAGTTTCTTAGTTAGAAATATGAACTTAGGAGCTGGAGCAGATGGTTATGATGTCTTAGGCACCTGTTAACTATAATAGGAGAATAGTTATATGAAAGATGATAAATTTGATTATGGTTCAAAATTAGATGAAAAAGATTTTGAACAAAAAACTGCAAAAGTAACTAAAATTTCTGAAGACGTATTAGATGATGTACAAAATGAAGAAACTGATAAAGAAGAAAATAATTCATTATCTGGTATACGTCCAAAGATGCTTAATAAAGATTCAATATTGACAATAGTTGCAACTTTAGTTCTTGCATTATTAATTATTGGTATTGCTTATTTAAGAACTAAGAAAACTATTGATGATAATAATAAAGTTATCGAACATAATTATGCAGTTAATACTACAACAACTGAATCTTCTGAAGAAGATGAAACTACAAAAGATTATGGTAAAAATAATGATTTAATGGATCGTTATTTAAAAGGTACAACTGTAGATGAACCTTATCCTGATGATTATTGGGAAGTTCAAAATGAATCAGGAAAAGCAAATGAAAATGAAGAGCATTTAACTCAACTTTATTTCAATATTACAAATGATAAGTATTATAATCATCATTTATTAGATATTGATACTTTAGCAATTGATGGTAATCTTGTTGATTTTCCAAATACTTATGAATATTTAAAGAAAATATTTGGTGAATTTACATTTGATTATCAAACTTATGGTGAAAATTTTAATGAAAATTCTATAGTTGAAGATGAAGTTGAAGTTACTGCTGAAGGTAAAACAGGTATTGGTGAAATAGTTCTTACATTTAGTTGTGAAGGTACACCAAAAGCATTAAAAGATTGTAAATGTTCTGAAGTTCAATTAACAAGTTTTAATTATTATTCAGATAAAAAGAATATGACAATTGCTTTACCTGGTAATGTTAAATTTGGTGATAATTATGAAACTATAACAAATAATTTTCCATTTATTGGTGAATTGATTAGTTCAACTGATAATTCATTTACAATAGAGTATTCCACTTCTCAAGGTTATAAAGTATACTTAATAGGTGATATGGGTGGATTAACTCAAGTTATTATAAAATATAAGTAAAGGAGGTATTTATGGAAAGAATATTTAAAACAATCGCTTGGGTAGCATTACTCTTAGTTGTTTTATATTTTGGTGGTTATTCAATTCAGTCTTTCTCAAAGTCTGTAGAAATTGGAGATCCTCAAAAAGTTTTAGCTCCATTAACTCAAAAATTACCTGAAATCAAAGGTGATATTGAATTTACAGAAGGTACTCCTCTTGCAGATGAAACTATTGCTTCATCTACTATGGAAGGATTTGGTGGAGACGATGAATCACTTCCAAGTGGTACAGGAATTGATACTGATGAATCAATTGAATCCTCTACAATACCTTCTGATACTGGAAGCTCAGATAAAAAAATTAGTTTTGAATATACAAGAATATTCAAAATTAATGTTGATGGAAAAGAGTTAGATCTTTCTAGTACAACTTCTGCAGAATTTGTAAAATGGTTATCATTAAATTATAATAATAATATTACTTATATTGATGATAAAGGTAATAATGTAACACCATTATTAAAAACAAATGTTAATGCAAAAATTGGTAAAAATGAGACTACAACAACTGTAACCTCTGAGGTTACAACTACTAAAAATACAAGTAAAGTAAGTTCTACTGAAGCAAATAAGAAAACTAAAACAAAAGTTACTTATTCAGAAGTATTAAAAGACGAAAAACAACTTACTAATTTAATCAACTCTATTGAAATAGTTGATAAATTACCTTCAGTTAAAGGTTATAACAGAAAAGATTACGAAAGTCCTGAAAAGAAATTTAAATTGAATGGTAAAAAGATAAATAGAAATGACTACGCTTGGAAAACAAGTAAGTATTTCAATGAAAAGAACTTTACTTATACTTGTCCTTATACTGGTAAAGTAATTAAAGATATGGATGATGGTAAGAAAGATAATGATTACGGTACTGTAGATTATGATCATTTGTGCCCTCTCAAATCTTGTTATATCCGTGGTGGAAATAAGTGGACTAAAGAACAAAAGAATGCATATGCATATGATCAATGGGTTGCAGTAGATGTTTTATATTCTGCAAATAGAAGTAAAGGCGATAAAGGACCTCTTGAATATTTACCTGATATAAATATTGAAGATTATTGCTATTCTTGGTTACAAATTTGTAGTAAATATGAATTAAAGATGACTAAGAAAGAAGTTGATCTTTGTAAAAAGTATATTACAGCAGCCTTGAAAAAAGGTGAAAAAGTTGAACACATGTGTGGAAAAAATTAAATAAAAAAGGAGTTTAAATAATTTTATGCAAGGTAGAAAACCTACTAGAGAAGAATGGAAGATTTTGGAAGCTAATGATCTTAATACCAGAGAATGGTTAGTTCAAAAGAATGGAAATGAAATAATGCAACTAATTAATAAAGAATCTGGTAAAATTATTACAATTAGCAAAGAAATCTAAAAATAACATATATTGTAATAAAAATCTAATTTACTTTATATGTTCTAGTATGATATAATTATTTAAATAAAAGTATAAAGGAAAATTAGGAAGTACATGAATATTATTATTGAAGGTCCTGACGCTACAGGCAAAACAACATTAGTTGAAAAAATTCTAGCAAAGCATCCTGATATGTCTTTGCTTCATGATACTGGAAAGACTAAGAATGATAAAGAATATTATATGAGTCTTCTTGAAAAAGATAATTATATCTTTGATCGTTTTCATCTTAGTGAATATATCTTTCCTCAAATATATGGTAGACCTGCCAAACTTACTTGGCAGGATTTTAATGAAATCACAGATGGCTTAGATGCAAGACATACTTATATGATTATCTTCATCAGTTCAGATATAAATATCCTTAAAGATAGATTAGCTGAGCGCGGTGAATATAATTATTTTAAAGAAATTGTTCCGCAAGAAGAATTATTTGAACTCTATGGAAATTATATTTCTAAGATGTATAATTTTGGAGCTCAAAATATTTTTGTTGCAGATATTGCCAA
>AUXO014050729.1_pt1 | contig 35549 bp, 29 predicted proteins | sample 768731 | NCBI WGS metagenome assembly AUXO01 (sample SAMN02715735, study PRJNA202380) | gut metagenome | biome: sheep rumen | host: Ovis aries | place: New Zealand: Palmerston North | reverse complement strand
GCCACCAAAGCCTCCGCCAAATGCATCACCAAATAGATCAGAAAATATATCTGAAAAATCCATAGACCCAAAGTCAAACCCGCCAAAGCCTGATGCCGCACCTGCTGCAGAATTTGGATCAAATGCTGCATGGCCATAGGTATCATAAGCTTTTTTCTTATCTGGGTCAGATAATACTGCATATGCTTCAGATGCTTCTTTAAATTTCGCTTCTGCCACTTTATCACCCGGATTAGCATCTGGATGATATTTTTTAGCAAGAGCCCTATATGCTTTTTTTATTTCATCAGCACTTGCAGATTTTGAAACTCCAAGCACTTCATAATAATCTCTTTTTTCTGCCATACTTTACCTCATAAATAAAATAGCACTCGTATCACTTGAGTGCTAATAGTATACTTCTTTTTAAAGATATTGTCAAGTATCCTTATCTTTTAATTCTTATAACTGGCCTAACGCCTATGTACTCCCTATTTTCTTCAATAGTAGACACATACCCTGTAGGCATTACATAATATATAAGTTGAGATTCTTCGTCTCTATCTAAAAGCCAGTAGGATACACAACCATTTGCAAATTCATAGCGTTCATCAATCTTATCTTGATGCATTATCTCTGCAAAGACCTCATTGTCATATATCTCAACTTCATTTTGAAGCGCTCTATCAAGTGGCTTTGCTACGATATCGACATTGGCATTAAATGTGTCTGCATTATAATACTCATAGTCACCAATGCATATTGTTTCATACATATCGATAAGATTATCAGTTGAAAGCATCGTCACCACGCCATCATCATTGTCATTAATTGGAAGAAGCGCTTCTCGCTCTTTTTCATCAAAATGTTCATTGACAAAATCAGAATTGAGATAGTCATATAAAGTAGTATCTTGCCATTCAAGACCTGCTTCGCCAGTATTATACGGAATTGCATCAACTACATTTTTGCAAAGTAGAACTCTTTCCATATAATCTTCTCTCAAAATCTCCCATTCAAGAGATACCCCATCTTGCTTACCAAATTTTATAGTTTTCTTATCACCTTCTTTAGGAGCACAGGAAAAAAGCATAAAAAACAATGTAAATGGCAATATTACCAATAGTATTTTTTTAAATATTTTATTTTGCATTATGCTTTCCAAAGTCCGTGAAGATTGCAATATGCATATGCAGCTTTCAATTTGTCACCATCAACAAGTGCAAATGTAGCTTTAGGCTCTGCACCTGCTTTAAGCACTTTTCTTTGATTTCCCGTCTCAGTCTCTATAGCTATCCAATCAATCTGATGCTCTTCTGTCATAGGATGAGCAACTTCTCCAACTACAACTTCTACAATATTTCCGTTAACCTTACATACTGGTACATGTTTTTCTTTTGCTGCATCTACAGTATTTGGCACCATTTCTACCATTTCTTTACCGCAACACATAGTAGGACATGGTTTCGTATTAACTGCCGCAATTATCTTTCCACAAACTTCACACTTAAAAAATCTCATAACATACCTCCTTATATATTAATATTATAATTACTTTTCTATATATATCATATCAAATATTATACTTTTTTGCAAATGCCAATATCTAATTAAATATACAATAATGACTTTCCGTTTGATAAAAACAATTGCACAATAAATATTCAGTCCTTATTTTAGATCTATCGTTTCATCTATCTTTTTTATAAGATCTTTCTTTCTTTCGTAAAAAAGTATCTCTTTATTGTGCTTAAAGTAAGAATCTGATCCAAATGTACTTATAAATCTTGCAGCATTATATCTCGTAGTTAATTCTGCTACAAGTATGACCATCTCCTGCCCATCTCCATATGTACTTTCAACAAAACTAAATACATTTTCTATATGAGACTTTACAGTACCTATATTTACTTTATGCCTCTCAATAAGCATATCATAATCTTTTTTTATGATTTCATAGGCTTTGTCACCACTTACATCACTCATCTTATCCAGTTCTTCAAGTAATTTCATAAGCTGATTGATAGACCAATTCATTTTTTTTCTATCGTCTTCTGTAATAGCATTGCTGATTGTAAGTCTTTTTAGTTTTTCTTTTTCTTCGCCTATATGTTTTGTAAGAGATTCACGAAAATCGAGTTTTTTGTACGCATTATCATTTTTTACATCATTTTTTGCTCTTACTTTAAGCTGCGAATTATTTTCGTTGACTTCTACTCTTGACGCTAAAAGGTCAAGTTCATTATCATTTACTGTATTATCATCATTAATCTTACTGACATTTTTCTTTTCTTCTTCTATAATACTTGAAAAATCACCAGTAAGCTCTGCTTTTATGTATTTCAATATTTTTATATATTCTTCAAGGCATACTTCTCTATCCATAACTTCAGTCATGCTTTGACTTAGGTTATCTATAAATAGTCCAAGTATTGATATTCTCTCATCAAACTTCGCATTTTTTGCTCTTTCTTTTATATCATTATCTACTATGCCATTTATTATATCTATCACTTTATAATCTGACTTGTACTTATTATATAAATCATAATACACAGCATATTCTTTAGCTACATTTTTATGGTGCAGATACTGTGATATAAGCGTCTCACTTACTTCTATACCTTTTTCTTCATATATACTAATCATCTTTGATAAATCTTCCCAACCTCGAGCCGTTACATAATTCTTCCCTTCTGCAGTCGATTCAACAATATAGAATAAATCTTTTTTGATTTCAAGGAAGCTAAGTATACTACCATGAATATTATGATTAAGAGCATACTCTTTCCACACATTAAAATCAGGTTCAACATTTAGTACCTTAAGCCTATCAAGAGTCACTATATCATACTCTCGCACTGATTTATTATATTCAGGTGGATTTCCAGCAGTTACGACAATCCATCCATCTGGAAGTCTATGCTGACCAAATATTTTATATTGAAGAAATTGAAGCATAGAAGGCGCAAGTGTTTCTGACACACAATTTATCTCATCAAGGAAAAGTATCCCTTCTTTATATCCAGTATCCTCCATCAAATCATATGTTGATGCAATTATCTCGCTCATAGAGTACCTTGATATATCATACTCTACGCCTTCATATACTTTTTTCTTTATTATAGGAAGTCCAAGTGCACTTTGTCTGGTATGGTGTGTCATAGAATATGATACTAGACCTACATTAAGCTCTTCTGCAATTTGTTTCATGATGGCAGTCTTACCTATACCTGGAGCACCAATCATAAAGATTGGACGTTGCTTTTCTATAGGTATAATGTAATTGCCAAATTCATCCTTGCTAAAGTAAGCAATCATTGTATTTTTAATTTGTTCTTTTGCTTCTTTTATATTCATCTCACATCCTCCAAGATAAGTTTTATAGCCCATGGTGGGACACTTATCTTTTTCCTATCTCTTTCATACTGGTCCTTTATAAATACAAATGCAGTATCATAAGTAGTAGGTTTTTTAGGGTATTCTCCAAGACCATCCGTAAAATATATCAGTCCTTTAAGATTTTTAAATTCACCACTACTTACAAGAGTATCAACATAATCAAATACTGGCCTAAAATCAGTACCTCCAAAGCCCGATAAAGTGATACTTCTCATGATGTCTTTAAGGTCGGTTAAGCTTCTTATCTTATATATATCTTTAATTTCCGCATCACAAAGCACAATATGGATATTTACTTTATTAAAATAATTATTTCTACTTGTTAGTATAGTATATGTCTTTTTCAAAAATTTCTCAACAAGCTCGCCTTTCACAGAGCCACTTACATCTATGGCCACTACAAAGTCTTTTATTCTTTCTGACTCTTTATATTCAAGTGGCTCTACAAGTGGTATGTTCTTATACATATTTAGCCCAAATGTATAGTATACATTATCAAATTCATCATCATTTAACTCTATATTTTCGCTCATCACAGCAAACTTACTAAGAAACTCTTCATAGTCATATTTTTCTTCATTTACATATTCTATATACTGCCTTATAGTATGAGTTTTACTACCCCACATATTCTCAAACATCAAAAGGTCTTCTTTAATTCGTTCACTAATTCTTTTCCAATCATTATATGATGATTTTTTTTCGTTATCACTTTTAGTCTTTTTTACATTACTATTTGTAGAAGAATATGTATCATCGCGATTTTTTGAGCCTTCAACTTCTTTTTTTTCTTTACCATCATTAAAACTTGACTCTAAACTTTCTCTAATAGATTTAAATTCATCGCCTTTTAAATTTTCATCAATATTTTTAGCATTGACTTCTTCATCTACGTTCTCACCACCAGCCTTTTCAGCTTCGTTTAAGCTATCTTCATTGATATCACTTTTTTCTGTAGAATCAGCATCGGGGTTCTCATCATCACCTGTAGTAGCTTTATTCTTATCCCCATCTACATTAGAAGCTTCTTCTCCCTTTTCCTCATCATCTTCATTTTTTTCTTTGTCTTTTTTTATATCATCATATCTATTATCATCATTTTTACTTTTGTCATTATCTTTTGTCCGCTCTTTATGTTCTGCGCCTTCCACTTCATCATCATCAAGTTTATTGTCATTTTTAGCATTTTTATTATCTGTGCTTTTTTTATTCTCTATATCGCTTATTTTTCTCTCATCTTCATACCATTTTGCATGATCATCAATTAAAAAAATCTTGCTAAGCCTTTCTATTTCAAAATCAGTAATGTCAGTTTTAACAAGATAATCATATATTCTTTCAGCTGTCATGCTTTTTACTTTTTGTTTTATCTTATTAATTTCAATGATTTCTGGATTGTCTGCATCTTGTATCAATGTAGGCATTTTAAATTCATTTATTATATTTTCAACCGATATGTCTGTGGCGAGATTCCAAAGCTTCTCATCAACTTTTTTATCAACGAAAAGGTGAAAGAATATACAGTGTAGCACCACATGGAGATATGCACGAAGAAGTAAATTGTTGTCGCTTTTATATAGATTAAATATGTGATAAGGATTAACTATTATGTACTCACCATCAGTGTATATCGTAGCATTAAAATCAAACTTCACTTTATGTTTATAAAGTGCCACATCAAGAAATCGAAGTGATACAAGTGCTTCTGCTTTAACTTGCGAAATGAGATTTTCTGCAAGATCTGTTACTTTTTTATATTTTATATCGTTCACTGTAGTGCTCATTTTTATAATTCATAAGATAAGAAAGCACATTAAACTTTCTATTTTTATTCGCGAAATCAATAAGCATGTCAATGTTGCTATCATTTATAAGATTTAATGGCATAAGCTTTATAATTGGATCTACTTCATCTTTTAATATAAATTTCTCTGCCACATTTTTAGCATTTGCAACTATAAATCGTTCAAAAAGTTTTTTATTATCATCCGTAAGCTTATATGGGTACAGGATTCTATAATATACATAATTGATCTTATTTTCAAAATCACGTATCATCTGAAATTGTCTATCAAGAAGCCCAAGATCCAGGCGGTTATTTATAAATATCTCGTGTGATATTGAAAAGAAGTCAAATTTGTCGTTGAATGGTATCAAAAATTTGAATTTTACATATTTTTCAACATCATCATATACACTGACTACTACATTTTTTATAAATGTATAAGTCTCAGGAATTTTGCCGTCGGCTTCTCTATCATAGATAGGTTCACTTAACCAATTAAAAATATTATACTTGTTTACTTGATAATTAAAGCCATCTCTTATAGAAAACTCTGTTATTCCAGTAAATGCACTATTGCCTATAGTTACAACGCTTTCTGGTATAACTATTGATTTTAACCCTGTGCCAAAAAATGCTTGGTCGCCAATCTTTAAAAGTTTTGAAGGAAAGATTACTTTTTCTAATTTTCTACAATTTAAAAATAGATTATTGGGTATCTCGGTAAGTAAATCTGGAAGTTTTACTTCTTTTAAGCTTTGGCAATTTTGAAATGCACTGCGTCCAATACTTTCAACTGTATCAGGTAAAGAAACCTTAGTCAGATTATAAAACGAAGAAAAAGCATAGTCAGGGATGTGTTTTTCGCTCCCTACATCTATACTTACAAGATCCTTTTTCAATGTAGAAAAATCCATAAGATATATTACTTTATCGAATCCATATTTTCAAAATATTTATCAAGTCCGTCTGCTATTCCTACGACTATCTTTTTTTGATAATCTTCTCGTGCCATATTTATATCTTCTATAGGATTAGACATATAGCCCATCTCTACAATAGTAGTTGGTACTTGGCACCAATTTATGCCACTCATCGTGTCAGTCTCCCATACATATTGCTTTTTGCAACCTGTAGATAAAACTAAATTATCTAAAACCGCTTCTGATAAAGCTCTACTTTCACTATACAAATGACCATTGTAACGATTCCACTTCGTCTGGCATATTGTCATAGCACCATTTGCCGATACATCACTTGATGAATTTGCATGAATTCTTATAAAAGCATCCGCATTTGCATCATTTGCAATTGCTGCTCTCTCGCTATTACTTATATTTACATCATGAGTAGTTCTAACCATCCCTACTTTATAACCACGTTTTTCAAGTTCTTTTTTAAGTTTTAAAGATACAGTAAGTGTCAATTCATATTCATTTAATCTGCTTAATGCACCATAAGTACCCGTTGAAACTTTTGCTTTTTTTTCTCTTGCGCCAGGTCCTATAGGCTCCATTTCACTATTGCCATGTGCTTGATGGCCAGCGTCAATAACCACAAGATGCTTACAGTATGACTCACCCTGCGGCATCAAAATGCCTTCTGATGTAAGACCAGTACTCGCATAAGAAAAAAACGCAGTCATAAAAACAGCGAACATAGTAAATATTATATATTTTGCCATACTTTTTTTCATAGATAACTTATATATCATCAACGCATTCCTAAAACCAATGCTTCTTACTCACTTCTTCTATACAGAAACTGTCTGCATAGATGAATATTTTCCTGCATTTTTTCCTGTCCGTACTATATATACTATCTGTATTATTGTAGCAGCTACTTCAACTATGAATGCAACTAAAACTCCAATGCCAACTACAACTTCATCTACCCCTTCTGCAAATGCAGGATTAAATCCAGTAGCCGCATCATAGATTGTATGTAACGCTATAGGAATTATTATTGCTTTTAAATATAATGGTAAAGTGCCACTATCTCCCACAACTTTTTTATGCTTTGCTAATCCTATATTCTTTGACATAATCAAAGCAAAAACTACATGGATTGCCATAGTAGGAATTCTAAAAAGTGATGTAAGCCCTGCGCCATATAGAAATTCTTCAAATAATGTGAATCCCATACTAACGCCAAAGCCAATAAGAATGTACTCATACACATTTTTAGGTTTAAATGCTTTAAAAGATATGAGCATCATAATGAGTTTTGAAATTTCTTCAGTAAATCCTGCAACAGTGAATGCTGCGAAAAGTGCTTTTAAGGCAGGATTAGTTATATTATCCTTGCTTATCCCTACTAACCTAAATAAAACCGCCTCACCAATTGTAAATGCAAATAATATCACAACCGAAACTATACCAAGTATAACTGGCACAATCGCTTGCTTTTTACTTATAGAGTTTGTCGTCTCACATTTTATAAACTTCCTATATATAGGTCCAAGTATTATAAGCGCCAAAATCATCTGTATTAATGCTAACATATATCGCACCTCACATACTATTATTATACTACATTTTCAGTAAAATTCAAAAAAGCTATCAAGATTTAACTCAATAGCTTTTTTATTATCACTTATCAATATTGATTTTACTCATCTTTCTGGTCAAGTGATTTAAGTGTAAGGAACAATCTAAGCAATATTTCAAAAAGTTTCATAACCTTTCATTCCTTTATTTTTCAATACATTTAATTTTTATTACTTGTCATATTATAACATATTTTAGCACAATTTGTAAGTATTTGAGTGTAAATCGAGTGTAAGATATGTGTAAATCCTATTTTTTAATTGGATAATGAGAGTATATAATATCCCTTATGTATTCTACTGGAATCACTTTTGCCAAGCCACTATTTTCTGACCTTATTTCTTCAACTTGATTGCTTTGAAGATTAAGCAATTGAACACTATAAGGTATATACCCATAAACAACACCTATTAAATTAGTTTGCATAATATTTTTTGTTCCTACCAAATAACTTAACTCAGGTCTAACCAATACTGGGCTTCCAGAATTTCCAGGAAAATTTTGAATATCAATTATATAACAATGGTCTTTTTGAATTTCAGTTTTATCAATTCTTGCAATACAACCCAACCTGCAAATAGGTGTTTGAGATTCATTATTAACTAATCCCAGTGGATATCCTAACATACTAATAAAAGTACCAATTGACCCTCCTTGTTGTAATAATTCCTCTGTCGATAAAGAAAACGAGTCTATATCATAACACGAGAAATCATATTCAATTTTTAAAAATTCAATTGGCAATGGCAATACAACTAAATCAACATCACTACAATCATGAACAAAATATAATGGTTTATCACCATCATATAAACTTATTTCACAATCCGAATAATCAGTTTTGCCCTTACTTTTTGTTCTAATTACAATAGTTCTCTGATTCTTTATTACATGCCTATTTGTTACAAGAAATGGCAAATTATAAATATCAATTTTTATATTTTCACTAGCAACAAAAAAACATGTGGCACACCAACAAATTTTATTAGTATTATCTTTAATACCAATTGGCGAAACAGATTTTAACAAATCTTCTTTTATTACAGCCATAATAACCTCTCAGAATAAAGATATTATTGTTCATTATTTAATAGTGATTTTGTTTTGATAAAATCATCAAATGAACACATCTCACTTTTCTTTAAATCTTTTGTGACATCTGCATAAATATCTAAAGTTGTAGATACATCACTATGTCCAAGTACTGATTGAATAACCTTAATATTAATTCCAGATTCACAAAGTCTTGTTGTAAAAGTGTGTCTAAGAGTATGACAGCTAAATCTTGGTAAAAACTCACATTCTTTACAATTTGGCTTATCTAATAACTTGCTATTACAATCTCTAGTGATTCTGCGAATGGCTTTATTTAATGTTCCTTGATGTTGTACATTCCCAAATCTATTTACAAATATGTGATGTTTTTGATTCTACATTATACAATAATTCAGATGATGATTATGATAAAAAAATGAAAGCAGCAGCTAAAATTAAAGCTATATGGAAAAACAAAAAAGAGTAAACAGTTACTCTTTCTAGTTGATTTTTAAATATGCTTGTTCTATTATTGCTCTGCAAGTCATAAAATCTAATCTTCTACGCCTACGACCATTTTTCATATTTCCCTTGAACGGGCTTAAAATAATATCTTGTGTTTTTTCTCTTATTTCATTTAAAGTATTATTACAACAATCAATAAAATATTGTCTTTTGCCTTTTTTGATATCCAAATCAATTAGTGTTAATAATCTTGAACTAACCTTAATGCCATTATCCCAATCATAATTAATATTTTCTTTAAAATCAAATCTTAACATATCATTTGGATTCGTTGTATCCACACATCTAACACCCAGCCAACCATTTATATTATTAAAAGAACACTTCACATTATTTTTAGGAAATAATCTCATATCATCAATATTACCCAAAGTATTTATATATTTTTCATTCTTATATACTTTTACATCATGTATATCTTTAAATTCTTTATCAAAACAAGCGACTATAACAGGATTTTCAGTATCATCAAATGGGTTTTCTTCCAAAATAGTAATTGAATCTAATAAAAATTTGTTTTTATAATTTGAATTAATAAATGTTTCTGGAATAATAGCTACTACGTATTTATGTTTTTCAATCATTTTGTCTAAAGCTATTAAATAAACATCATCATAAATAGAATTATCAAAATATTTTTTTAATGTTTTGCCAATTTTTTTTCTACTAGCCGAGTAATTAGATATATAAGGAGGATTGGTTATTATTATTGAGTTTTTAATATATGGAATATCAATCAGTGAATCATTATAATCCCAGCCAAGTTTTTTATCAATATCTAATCCTTTGATTTTTTTAATATTTCCAATATTGCTTACAGCACTTAAAATATCCCCATTGCCTGCAAATGGGTCATATGCTATAGTACAATCGGATTGTGCAATAAAATTAACAACTTGCTTTTTTAACCACAAATCTGCCTTTGTAAAATATTGCCCTAATACTTTTTTCTTTTTTATTATATTATCCTTCATTAATTAAATTATCTATAAACTTTATAAAACTGAATGTATTTAAAAAATAATTTTGAGCATTTTGAGTTAAACAATTTATAATATCATTTCTCAAAGTGTTTATAGCTGGACTATTATCAAATAATACTTTATTATATAAAACACCATCTAAAAAAGTAATATAATGAATATTTGGATTCTTTTCTTGATACCTTATAAAATTAGCAAATTCAACTGTTTGTTTATTTTGCCCACCGCCTAAATGTTTCATCATTTTCAATTCACAAATATAATACTGTCCTTTATAATTAAATACTATGTCTGGAATTTTTTCATGTTCATTTTCTCTTGATTTCATTTCAATATTGTGACTTAGCAAAAATTTATCAAACATTGGTTTTTTTCCATCAGGCAAAAATATAAAATTGTCGTCATTTAAAACTTTCTTTAATGATTTTGTTTGTGTCAAACTTAATGGCTTCATTAAACTCAATACTTTTTTTATTCCTGTTTTTCCATTTCTCTTATGTGAGTAGTTATCAGCTAGTACTTGCAATACAATATTGCTATATCCATGTGATAAATACATTTCATGCCTATTCGTACAATAAGACATAAGCATATCATATATAAAATCAAATTTATCTTCTTGCTTTAACCCTTGATACAAACTATATGTTGAATTTCTAACCATAAAATATTGTACGAATGATGAATAATTTATGCCTTTTGTCGTATCTAATATGCTAATAATTTCATATACAATTTTATCTACAACTTCTTCATCAATATCTTTATTTAACTTTCTTAATGTATTAAAAGTAGATATTAATTGAATTAATTCATTATTATTCTGTGTCAAAATATTATTTTCATTTGAACTCTCAGGAATAACAATTATATTTTTTACATAAAAATTATCAAATTTATCTTCTAAATGCTTTTTTGAATATTCATATAATTCTATATTAGTCATATTTTTTAAATAAAACCAGTAGTCAAACTATCTACTGGTTTTTTGTTAGCCTTTCTATTGTTTATTTTTTTATTTTCGAGTGTAAATCGAGTGTAAATCCAGTAATTTTTATTAAATTGTATTGATTTTACTCATCTTTCTGGTCAAGTGATTTAAGTGTAGGGAAAAGTAATACATCCCTTATCGCCTGCGAATTGGTCATAAGCATCACAAGCCTATCTATACCATATCCTATGCCACCTGTTGGAGGCATGCCAATTTTAAGAGCATTTAGAAAATCTTCATCTATGCTATTTGCTTCTTCGTCGCCAAGTGCACGAAGTTTTTCTTGTGCAACAAATCTCTCTCTCTGATCTATTGGGTCATTAAGCTCTGAATAAGCATTTGCCATCTCATAGCCATTGATATAAAGCTCAAATCTTTCTGTAAGTGTAGGGTCGCTTGGTTTCTTTTTAGTAAGCGGTGACACTTCGATTGGATGGTCTATGACAAATGTAGGTTGTATAAGTTCTTTCTCTACAAATTCATCAAAGAAAAGATTGAGTATATCGCCCTTTGTATGATATGGCATAAATTCTACGCCTTTTTCTTTTGCAATACTTTTTGCCTCATCATCATCTTTTATAGTAGCAAAATCTACTCCACTATACTTTTTAACCGCATCCATCATTGAGATTTTATTAAAAGGTTTCTCAAAATCTATTACATTATCTCCATAAGGAAGCTTTAGTGTGCCAACTACATTTTTAGCAATATGCTTAAACATTGACTCTGTAAGTTCCATCATGCCTTCATAATCAGTATAAGCCTGATAAAGTTCCATAAGTGTAAACTCTGGGTTATGCTTTGTGTCAGTTCCTTCATTTCTAAAGACTCTGCCAATCTCATATACTCTCTCAAGTCCTCCAACTATAAGCCTTTTTAAGTAAAGTTCAAGTGATATGCGAAGCTTTCTGTCTTCTTCAAGAGCATTGAAATGCGTCTCAAATGGTCTTGCATTAGCTCCTCCCGCATTTTCGACAAGCATAGGAGTTTCAACCTCAATAAAGTCACGAGCATCAAGGAAATTTCTTATTTCCTTGATAATCTTTGATCTCATGATAAAAGTCTTCTTTACTTCTGGATTCATTATAAGGTCTATATACCTTTGTCTATATCGTAAATCTCTATCTTGGAAACCATGAAATTTTTCTGGCAGTACTCCAAGTGATTTAGAAAGAAGTACTATCTCTTTCGCATGAATAGATATCTCACCAGTCTGTGTCTTAAATACAAAACCTTTTACACCTACTATATCTCCAATATCAAACTTTTTAAAGTCCTTATATGAGTCTTCTCCGACTTCATCTCTCGCTACATAGAACTGGATATTTCCATCTCTATCTTGTATATTGGCAAATGATGCTTTACCCATCACTCTTTTAAGCATAAGTCTTCCAGCAAGAGACACTGTCTTACCTTCGTACTCAGTAAAGTTATCTTTTATATCCATGCTATGATTAGTCACATCATACTTTGTAATCAAAAATGGATTCTTGCCTTCTGCAAGCATCTCATTAAACTTATCAAGTTTTGCTTTCTCCAGCTTATTTATATCTTCAGTCGTTTGTTCTTTTACTTCTCTTACTTCTTCTGACATAATTTCCTTTCAGGCTCGCAGTGCTCGCCCCTACAAATGCAAGTGCCATTGCAAAGTTCTTTTAACTTGGTTGGTTTACGACACTTTTAGAATCTCTACTTTTAATTTTCCACGTGTAAGTTGTACTTCTATCACATCACCCTTTTTCTTTCCAAAAAGTTCTTTCCCAAGTGGTGATTCATTGGAAATCTTCCCATTTAAACTATCAGCCTCGCTTGCACCAACTATATCATATTCTACTTCATCATTTTCTTTTATATAGAGAAGTTTCACATGACTTCCTACACCAATAGTTCCTTTTTTAAGATCAGATTTTTCTACAACTTCAGCATTTTTTATGATATTTTCTATCTCTTCAATCCTGAGTTCTATGTCTCTTTGCTCATTTTTTGCAGCATCATATTCGGCATTCTCTGAAAGATCGCCCTGCTCCCTTGCTTCTTTGATTTTTTCTGCTATTTCTGTCCGCTTTTCTCCCTTCAAAAAGTTAAGTTCTTCGATATACTTTTCGAGACCTTCTTTGGAAATCTGCTTTTTTTCTACACTACTTTCTGACATATCTTTTCCTCCTAATTGTCTACCTTTCTTGGTCTTTTAATCTCTCCATTTTTATCTTCATGTTTCTTATTTTCAATGTCATGATACATATCATACTCTTTTTCTGACACTATCTTAAAGGCAAATTTTTTACTCTTATCTTCAAGTCCATTCTCTGACATAGTCTTATAATCTATCTGGTATATAAATAGACATCCATCTATCACATTGCTTGCCTTAAGGTTTGCGAAAGCACTACTTGGAACTATGTTTAGATTCTCATTACTATTATATAAAAAATCTCTGCATCTTATCTTAACATTTTTGTTGTTGATTGTCCTATAATAATAATTTTGAAGACTCGTAGTATGTGGATCAATATTTGCATTGGCAATATAAAAAGTAATCTTGCTATTATCTTTTACTATATATGTCTCTATATTGCCTTTTGTCTCAGGATCTATAACTGCACTTGACACAACAAAGTCAGAATCCACAACACTTGCTATTATATCTGGTCCATTGTCCATTGGTGTTATCACTTTAGTACTCTCAATTTCAGATGATGTAGCAAAGCACATATCAGTAGAAAGAATCAGTAGAAGTATAACACTTAATAATACTTTTATGAAATTCTTCTTACCCTTTCTTACGACGACTCCACCATCTTTAAGCTTCGCTTTATCAAGCGTCATCTTTATATCTGTGACTTTTGCTTCATCAACGAAAACTCCGCCTTGTTCTATGTTTCTGCGTGCATCACCATTTGATGTGCATAATTTTGACAATACAAGCGCCTTTACTATATCGATAGTACCATCACTTGTGTCTTCTTCTTTAAGTAAAAGCTTTGGCATATCTTTTGCACTCATGTCTCCGCTAAATATTGCCTTTGCTGCAGCATCACACTTATTCGCTTCATCCTCTCCATGCACAAGCTTTGTAAGTTCGTATGCAAGTATAGACTTCGCTTCATTTAACTTCGAACCAGTCCAGCCTTCCATCTCTTTAATCTGGTCAAGTGGTAAAAATGTAAGCATTTTGATGCACTTTATAACATCACTATCATCGACATTTCTCCAATACTGATAGAAGTCATATGGTTTTGTTTTTTCTTTATCAAGCCACACAGCACCACCTGATGTCTTTCCCATCTTCGTACCGTCTGATTTCGTGAGAAGATTGATAGTCAAAGCATGAGCATCTTTTCCAAGCTTTCTTCTTATAAGTTCTGTACCTGCAAGCATATTGGACCATTGATCATCACCGCCAAATTGCATATTACAACCATACTTTTGGTAAAGAGAATAAAAGTCAAAAGCTTGCATTATCATATAGTTAAACTCTAAAAATGTAAGTCCTTGCTCCATACGAAGCTTATAACACTCTGCCGTAAGCATTCGATTAACTGAAAAGTGTGGTCCTATGTCTCTTAAAAACTCTACATAGTTGAGATTTCGAAGCCAATCAGCATTATTAACCATTATTGCCTTTCCTTCTCCAAAATCTATAAAACGAGACATTTGCTTTTTAAAACACTCACAATTATGATCTATATCTTCAATAGTTAAGACTTTTCTAAGATCTGTCCTTCCAGATGGATCACCAATCATGCCAGTACCACCACCAACAAGTGCTATTGGACGGTTTCCAGCTTCTTGCAGTCTTTTCATAAGGCAAAGTGCCATAAAGTGACCTACATGAAGTGAATCTGCTGTCGGATCAAAGCCAATATAAAAGACAGCCTTTCCTTCATTCACAAGTTTTCTTATCTCTTCTTCATTAGTAACTTGTGCAACAAGTCCTCTTTCTTTTAATTCTTCATATACTCCCATAAAAGCTCCTGTTATATGACTAAACTTTGATTAGCGTTTTCTCAAAATCTAAAATATATAAATGGGTTAAATCCCGTAGTCAACATCTCTACTATAGCATATGCAAATGATGTAACAACGACTAAATCTATAACAATAAACCCAAAATATCGTTTTGAAAGAGCGTTATATATTTTATCAAAAAATGGGGTTAAATACAATATCGATATAATAAATATCAATACAAAATATGGCGTAAATATCAGCTGCAATAGCTGTCTCGTGCTTGCATCAAATACTGGTGCATTTAATAAGCCATTTATATATATTAAAAAATCATTAAAATTCTCAAATCTAAAAATAACCATCCCAACTATCCATATAAGGCAGGTATAGATTATAAATAATGGGTTTTCAAATTTAAACTTTGTTTTAGTAACTATAAGTCTCTCTATTATGAGAAAAAGTGCATTATAGAGTCCCCATAACAAAAAATTAAAATTTGCACCATGCCAAAAGCCAGATAGTGCAAATACTATAGCAATATTAATGCAAGTTCTATAGATTGCTTTTTTGCTTCCTCCAAGTGGTTTATATACATAGTCACTAAAAAATGATGAAAGAGTTATGTGCCATCTTCTCCAAAACTCTGTAAGGCTTTTTGACAAAAACGGCAGATTGAAATTTTCCGGAAAATCAAACCCAAATATTTCTCCTATGCCTATCGCCATATCCGAATATGCAGAGAAATCAAGATATATCTGAATTGCATAGCATATTATAGCAAAAAGAGACATGAAAAAACCTAAAGTATAAGTATGCATTCCTTCAAAAGAAAGATCTGCAACTCTTCCAAGCATATTAGCAAGTAATATTTTTTTTGCAAATCCCACCATGAATCTTAAGATACCATGTGAAAACTTTTGAAGCGTAACCGTTCTTTCCTTTAATCTATCGCTGATACTTATATATCTAACTATAGGGCCTGCTATAAGTTGCGGGAAAAGCATAGTAAAAAGTGCAAAGTCTATGAGATTTTCACTTTTTTTAACTGTATTCCGATACACATCAATATGATAAGAGAGAACTTGAAATGTATAAAACGATATGCCAATCGGAAGTTTTATACTAGTTCCATTGCCATCTCCAAGAATCACTCTTGAAAAAAGATTCAGATATTTATAGATAAAAAGCAAAAGTATATTGAATATTATCGCTACTATAAAATACTTTTTTCTAATATTTATATCAGAAGTATTACTATAAAGACATGATAAATAGTAATTAATAATTATTGATGCAAAAAGTATAGGTAAAAAATCAAAACTCCCATATGCATAAAAAATAATAGAAAAGATAAGCAGACAAATATTCAGTGCTCTTATATTTTTAAGAAATGATATAGCTATATAAGTAATTATGCAAAGTGGCAAAAAGAAAAATAAAAAAACCGGAGAAGAAAATACCATACTATACCCCCTCCAGATGATCTAAGACATAATCAATAAATCCAAAAGTAGCATTATATACATTGACTTCATGTATTTCAAATATGAAAACATCAGTATTTTTTATATGATCTACAAGTCCTATCTTTTCATCAAGTTCATCATAAGAATCAAAAGTTATATGTTTTTTGTAATTATCAAAAAACGCTATCTTATTGCTCATAAGCACGCAGTTATTTCTATATCCAGCTGTAATAGGTATAAGTACAAGTCCAGTCATGAAGCTTCCGCCTCTTATAGTATAGTTTAGCTCATCACTTTCATACTCATCTATAATATTACTTACATTGTAGTATCTATCTTTTGATTTAATCCCAAGATTAAGTGTATCAAATAAGTCAGAATCTGGCATCATTGCAACTTCAGATTTTGAAGCTTCAACTTTTATATGCGGAACTTTAATCCCCATGACACTACGCATATAATCATGTAATTCAAGTGATGCAATGTTTCCTTTATAATTTGACCAATGAAGTGCGCCTTTATAAAAAAGCGGCACATCTCCACTTAAATATTTATATCTATCTCGCTCTATAGTTTCTATAAAATCAAAACAGTATATGTCTGTCTTTTTTAACTCATTTTTTAATAAATCATAACTTCTTATATCATTTGATATGGATTTATCTTGATACTTAAGTATTATATTATCTACAAGCGGAAGTGGTCCTCCATAAAATCGTGGTTTAGTAGGTGTAAGCAAAATCAGTACTTTTTTTCCATTTTTTTTACAAAAATCATTAAGTTTCTTAAATTTTTCAACAAGTTCTTTTACATACTTCTCTGTCACACTATATAAGCCATGATAATAATAGTTAAGCGTCTCAGAAGCAAATAGATTATCATCAACATTTACTATAGTTTCATTTGGCGATATACCAAAAGTCTCATATAAAAATTTATTTTTAAAATTTATAACTAATGCCCTACCCGGAAAGTTTTGCATTATATAATCATCAATCTTATCAAAGCTAAACTCTATCTTTTCTTCCGCACCAATTAGTTCATTATCATAATTCAAAAATCGAGCATAGTACGGAAATGCTATCGTTACTGCAAAACAAAGTATAACAATTATGCTTTTAATCTTTTCTATGTTTTTCATTCTAGATTGCTACAGGTATATTTTTAATTTGTTCATTTTTTTGATAGTCTTCTATAATAAGGTCATCTTTAACAAAATCATAAAAACGCTTTTTATCAGGATTTAATGATACTTTAGGAGCAGGATACTGCGGTCTCTTAAGCATCTCTTCAACTATAGGTATATGTCTATCATATATATGACAATCGGCAATCATATGTACAAGTTCTCCTGGAATCATATCACATTCTCTTGCAAGCATCATAAGAAGTATGGCATACTGACACACATTCCAATTATTTGCCACAAGTACATCACTTGATCTTTGATTAAGTAAACCATTTAATATGAGTCTTCCTTCTTTATCTTTTGTCACATTAAATGTCATAGAATATGCGCACGGATACAAATTCATCTCATGAAGATCTTGATGCACATAGATATTGGTCATAATTCTTCTTGAATAAGGATTATTTTTAAGGTCATATATTACTCTATCTACTTGGTCAAACTCGCCTTCTTTATAGATATGCTTTACTGAAAGTTGGTACCCATAAGCTTTACCTATAGTGTGATCTTCTCCAGCCCACTCATCCCAGATATGCGAACCTAGATCTCTTATATCATTGGACTTTTTTTGCCATATCCACAAAAGCTCATCAAATGCGCTTTTAAGTCCAGTAGGTCTAAGCGTAATTGCAGGAAACTCATCTCGCAAATCATAGCGATTGCATACTCCAAACTTTTTTATAGTGTAAGCAGGCGTTCCATCTTCCCAGTGGGGACGCACCTTCTCGCCTTTTGTGTCTACTCCATTATCAATTATGTCTCTACACATATTTACAAAAATCACATCTGCCTTACTCATACCAATCGCTCCTTTATTTTAATTAAGAATACTTGTGGCAATATTTTCCCATGAAATATCTTTTACTTTTACTTTATATCTCTTTTTATCTTCTATACAATCTTTCAATGCTTTTGAAAGTCTATCTTCATATAAAGCCAATTCTTCACTACTTGCATCATCTACATTAGAAAGCTTTGGCAAATCCACAAAACACATCTTCGCTCCACTTATGTGGCTTTGATAAAACTCCTTTACTCCAGGAAGATTGCTTACTACAACTTTCGCTCCTGTCGCTAAAGCTTCAATAGGAACTATGGGTATACCTTCAGAAAAAGAAGGTAGTACAAACGTGTCATGTGTATTATATTCTTTTGAAAGATCAACCTGTGACATAGCGCCTCTAAAATTAATAGTAGATTTTGATTTTTTGCTCTCTACGATAATTTCTGCATATTCTTCTTGATTTCCAGCACCACCCACTATATCAAGGCTTATATCGCTATCTTCTAATTTATTTACTGCTTTTATAAGGCTCAAAACTCCTTTTTTCTTTGATACTTTTCCTACATAGAGTATCTTTTTATAGGAATCTATAGTATCTCTTAAACCCATATCATAAAATATCTTATCGTTATATCCTATCCCTATTACTTTTATGTCATCAAAAGGTATATCGTATATTTCACTCGCTATTTTTGCATGCTCGGCACTTGGTGCAAAAACTTTATCAAGCTTTTTGATATTGCTTTTTATAAAATCTCTCTCTAAATCTGTCTGTCTATATTGTCTAAGATCCGTATTATGGCATATCCCGTATATACGAGTGGCTTTCATTTTTGAAAAACCACTATCATAATAATTGCTTACAACAAGCGCTGTAAGCAAATATAAATGATGACATATTATAATATTAGGCTTAAATCTTTTATATACTTCTTCAAATTCCTTTAAAAATGCCTCTTTCCAAAGTTTAAGTTTGTATGAGTCTCTCGCAAGGTCACTATATTTTATAGTAGGATATGGCATTACATCAGACATGCCTGCAATCTTTATCGGCAAAGATTTTGTGTCGAAGATTACATTGTCATATCTAACTTTATCAGTATTATGAAGCTCGTCATCTTCATATGTGGCACAAATTATTTCTTGATCAATACCTTTGCCATAAAAAGAATTAATCAATTCTTTTAAGTACACACCACTTCCTGTGTCACTCGGCTTTTGAGCAATTATGCTTAATATCTTCATATCCTACACTATCTTTTTACCTGCAATGAATTTTGCTTTTACCTTATTCTTCGCTCTATATACAAATCGTTCAAAACGCTCTATGACAGTTAATTCTTTCATAAGTACTGTAGGGATACTTTTCTCATCTATAACTACCGCATCAAACTCATACCCTTTATCAAAACTTCCTACTTTTCCAAAAAATTCTCCACCACTAATAGTAGCAAGATATAATGCCTGTTCAATTGTCACATTATAGTACAGAGGGTCATATAAGCATCTACGGATTTTAGAAGTTGTGATAGCATCTTCCATCGCTCTAAACATCGACAGATAAGAACCTCCAGCCACATCTGTAGCAAGTCCAACTTTAATCTTTTCTCTTAAAAATCTTCCTACAGGTGCTATGCCAGAAGAAAGATTTCTATTGGATGATGGAGAATGCGCCACCCAGACATTTCTATTTTTCATAAGCTCTATGCCTTTATCATCTGGCCATACATAATGTGCCATGATGGTCGGGGTTACATTTCCAAGCATATCAAATCTGTCATATGCCTCTTCATAGCTTTTAACACTTGGCATAAGTTTCTTTACCCACTCAATCTCTGAGCGATTTTCTGAAAGATGTGATTGCACTGGCAAGTCATATCTTTTAACTATATCAGATAATTTTTCCATAAGTTTATCAGAGCAGCTTGGTATAAATCTTGGAGTAATGATGGGTTTGATATTTTTATATTTCTTTACTTGCTCTATATACTTTATGGTATCTTTAATAGAAGTATCTGTCTTCTCTATCAGATATTTTGGACTATTTCTATCCATATTGACTTTGCCAACATAGCCCTTAAACCCAAGCTTATCAAGCTTGTCTACAAGATATAAGGTTGCAGCATTATGTATAGTTGCAAACATAGAGAATCTTGTTGTTGGCGAATGTGTAAGATCATTGACAAAAATGTCATATGCCTTTTTAGCAAATCTTATATCTTTATATCTTGCTTCAGTTGGAAAAGTATATGTATTAAGCCAATCTATAAGTTCAAGATCCATATGTAAACCTATAAACATATACTGTGGAGCATGTAAATGCATATCAACAAGCCCAGGTATTATAAGATTACCACTATAATCATATACTTTGATTCCTTTATACTTGCTTGGAAGTTTTTTGAAAACTCCTTCGCATTTCCCATCAACGCATACAAGATATGATTTAGCATTTTCAGAAACGACATTCAGACTTTTTGAATATAGTATATCTCCCTTTAAAGCAAAATCCATAGCAAATCCTCTACGCAATTATTCTTTTATAGCTAATACTTCCACTTCGCAAAGACATCCTTTTGGTATAGTCTTTACAGCTACACAACTTCTTGCTGGTTTTGGATCAACATTAAAATACTTTGCATATACTTCATTGAACTTTGCAAAATCATTCATATCAGCAAGAAAGCAAGTAGTCTTAACTACATTTGCATAGTCCATGCCATTTGCCTTAAGAAGTGCTCCGACATTTTTCATTGATTGCTCTGCTTGCTCTTCAATGCTTGAGCCCTTTATCTCACCACTAACTGGATCTACAGGTATAGCACCTGAAGCATAAAATACATTACCTACAGCTATCCCTTGACTATATGGTCCTATAGCTGCTGGTGCATCTTTTGTAACAATTTGTTTAAACATATTATATTCTCCTTTTTTAATATATTGCTTCTACTATTTTTTGATTCTTTACATTGACAAGTCCTTTAGGTATGATTTTAAGTATTGGTATAACTGGTAGTTGCATGAAAGCAAGTGTCATAAATGGATCATATATCCTATTCATCCCAAATCTATTGTAAGCTATATCTTTTAGATTATTTAGATTTTTTATCACATAGTCTGATTTCTTTTCTGTCATGAGTCCTGCTACCTCAAGCTTTAATTCTCCAAGTACTTTTCCATTGTCAACTATCGCAAGGCCACCATTATTATTTTTTATAGTATTGACTGCAAGAGCCATATCGCTATCATTTACACCTACTACTATAATATTATGCGAGTCATGTCCTATACTTGATGCAATAGCGCCTTTTTTAATTTTAAATCCGTTTATAAAACCAAGTCCTATATGTCCTGTGCATTTATGTCGCTCCACTACTGCAATCTTTGCTATATCTCTCGATATATCTACACCATATGGTAAATTGTCATATGTTTTTATATCATACACTGCTTCGCTTGACAATACTCCTTCTGGTACAAGTTCAATAGCACGAAGTTTTTTCCCTTTTTTCTTTATATTAAAGTCACTCGCTTTAACTTCTTTCATGTTAAATGAATTATAAACTTTACTGTATTTCTTTTTATCTAAAGTATTGTGACTGCTTGAGTACATCTTTATAGGTTTATAATTTTTTGCAACTTTTTTACCATTAAGATAAACTGAATCTATCTTAAATGTCTTTAAATCATCAAGTATTATAAAATTCGCAAGGTACCCTACCCCTATAGCCCCAAAATCTTTAAGACCATAATGCAACGCAGTATTTAAGCTTCCCATCTTGATAGCCTTTATAGGGTCAGCTCCAAGTTTTATCGCTTTTCTTACTATCTTATCTATATGACCTTCTTCTACTATAGTATCAGGATGATTGTCATCAGTTGCAAGCATACATCTATCATGATATGGAGCTTTAAATAAATCAATAAGTGCAGCCAAATCTTTGCACGCTGTGCCCTCTCTTATTTCTATCCACTGACCTTTTTTTAATTTATCTATCGCTTCTCTAATATTTGAGCACTCATGATCAGTACTTATATTGGTTGATAAATATGCATTAAGAGCATTACCATTTAGATCTGGTGCATGCCCATCCACTTGCATTGAAAGTGACAATGCATCAGCTATTTTTGTTAAACATTCTCTATCGCCATGTGTCACGCCATAAGCATTCATCATCTCAGCAAGTCCTAAAATCCTATCTCTATCATATAGTGGTCTTATATCTTTACTTTTGAGTGTAGCTCCTGCCTCATCAAGTGGTGTAGATGGCACACAAGATGGTATCATGATACCTACATAAAGATCCAAGTCTTTAGTCATCTCATATATATAATTTATGCCATCTACCCCTGCAACATTTGCTATCTCATGCGGATCAACTATCACAGCACATGTACCATGTGGGACAGTAAGATCCCTAAAGCATTTAGGGCTCACCATTGATGATTCAAGATGCACATGACCATCAAGAAGTGCTGGGGATATGATTTTATTCTTACAATCTAGCTCTACTTTTCCGCTATATGTTCCAATCCCCACTATATATCCATCCGCGATTGCAATATCACCTTTTTCAAGTGCTTCTGTAAAAACATTTACATATCTTGCATTTTTAAGGACAAGATCAGCTTTTAATAGCCCCATCGCTACTCGAACTCGCTTATTTAATATATTATAATTCACTTCTTTATTTTTGATCATATGGCACCTACAAAAGTTATACTATTTTTAGATCATTTTTTAATATTATACAAGTATATATTTCAGAACGAAAAGTACTGCTATCACGAATAAAGTAGGCGTAACTTTTTTGCTATTTCCAGTAATCATATTTACAACTACATATGATATAACTCCAAAAGCTATACCTTCAGATATACTATAGAAAAATGGCATAGCCACTATTGATAAAAATGCTGGTAAAGATTCTGTGACATCATCCCATGGTACATCAGCTACATTTTTCATCATAAGGAAACCTACCATTATAAGAGCTGGCGCAGTTGCAAATGATGGTATTACAGAGAATATTGGCCATAAAAACATAGCAAGTAAGAAAAGAATCGCTGTAACAATAGCAGTAAGTCCTGTCCTACCACCTACTTGTACACCAGATGCTGACTCTACAAATGTAGTAACTGTAGATGTACCGGCAGCAGCACCAAATGTAGTACCTATAGCATCAGAAAGCAATGCATATTTTACATTATGCAAGCGTCCTTCTTTATTGAGCATATCGCCTGCCTTAGCACATCCAATAAGTGTTCCTAAAGTATCAAATATATCTACGAAGAGGAAAGAAACCATCACAACTATAAAGTTCATCACACCTTTTGTACTAATCTCTGCAAATCCTTCAGTAAACTTTCCAAATGTAGGTGCAAGAGATGCTGGCATAGAAACTATACCTGATGGTATCACAGAATAAAATCCTGCATCAGGATTTGGTCTGTAAACTCCTATAAGTTGACATATGATTCCAAGAAGCCAAGTGATAATCATGCCAAAAAGAATACTTCCATTTACTTTTTTGTACATCAAAAATGCTGTAACAATAACTCCGACTAAACAAAGAACAGCAGAACAAACCTGAAGATCAAGTACATTATACTCTCCATCCATTGCTTGATGGAAAGGAATGAGTTGTACAAGAGTACTTGCATTATCCTGCAAAATATGAGCATTGATAAGAGCGATGATAGTAATAAAAAGTCCTATACCTGCTGAAACGCCTGTTTTAAGCGAAAGAGGTATGGCATTAAACATAGCTTCACGCACATTGATAACTGATAGTAACAAGAAAATGAGACCTTCTGTAAATACTGCTGCGAGTGCAAATTGCCAGCTTGCTCCCATACCAAAAACTACAGTATAAGTAAAAAATGCATTAAGTCCCATACCTGCAGAAAGTGCAAATGGCATATTAGCGATAAGTCCCATACAAAGTGTAGCCACTGCTGACGAAAGTGCTGTTGCAGAAAAAACTGCTCCCCAATCCATACCAGAAGCTGATAAGATGCTTGGGTTTACAGCAAGGATATAAGCCATTGCCATGAATGTAGTAATACCAGCAAGTACTTCTGTCTTAACTGTAGTCTTGTGTTCCTTAAGTTTAAAAAAGTTTTCCATACAGTCCTCCATTTTTTATTTTTTATAATAATGCGACTTGGTCGCTTATTATCATATCTCTCTATACAATCGCCGCTTTAAAAACTTTCCTACATTTTCGATAATGTTTTTATTTTCATCTACCACCTGTACACCGCGAAGAAATACTTTTTCAATCTTTCCATTTAGTTTTTTTCCTTCAAATACACAATAATCTGATTTAGAAACCTGACTATCAATAGAAAGTGTTGTGCTTTTTTTAGGATCTATAATGACAAAATCTGCATCATAGCCTTCCTTTATATATCCTTTTCTATCCCAAAGTCCAAAAAGTTTTGAAGGATTTTCAGATAAAAGTTCACACATTCTCTCTATTGTTATTTTTTTTCTAATATATGCATCAAAAAGATATATTCCTCTATATTCTACTAAATTAAGTCCACCTGGTATCTTTCTAAAATCATTTTTGCCAAGAGCTTTTTGTTTTTTAGTAAATGAGCAATGATCAGTAGATACTATGTCGATAGTCCCATCTATAATTCCATCCCACAATGCCTTTACATCTTTCTTTTTCCTAATAGGTGGCGCACATACATATTTACTTGCTTCTTCAAATCTATCATTATATACACTATCATCAAATGTAAGATATTGAGGGCAAGTCTCTCCATAGACTCTATACCCTTTTTCTTTTGCACTCTTTACTTCATCTAACGCTTCTTTACATGTCACATGCACAGCAAGAAATGCTGTGCCCGTCTCATGTGACATATATGCAAGTCTATTTACGCAATCTGCTTCTGCTATGGCTGGACGCGTCAATGCATGAGACAAAACTTTTTTATTATTATCACCTTTTATTTTGCTTCTTAATTCTTTTATGATACCATCATTTTCGCAGTGAACTCCTACTATACCATCATACTTGCCTATCTCTTTCATAGCTGAAAATAAATCATCATCATCAAGTTTTATGTCATAAGTAGTATAAAGTTTAAAAGAAGTCACTCCATCTCTTATCATTTCCTTAATTTCTGATTTCACATTATCATTTAAATCAGAAATCGACATATGTACTCCGAAGTCACAGCTTACACCATCATTCGCATTATCAAGCCAATTCTTAAGTGCTTTTTTTAGCGTTTCGCCTTTATATTGAGTCCCATAATCAATGATTGTCGTAGTTCCACCAGAAATTGCCGCTTTAGTTCCTGACTTAAAATCATCTATCGTTGTTGTCCCTGCCACTGACAAATCAAAATGGGTATGTCCATCTATAAAACCAGGAAATATGTACTTACCACTACAATCAATAACTTGCACTTCTGTTCCCAAAGTCTTAATATTCTTAGCAACCTTTTTAATCTTTTCGCCTTCAACCAAGACATCAGAAACAAAATGCTTTTTCCCGCTAACCACTATTCCATTTTTCAATAATAATTTATTCATAGTGCTTTTAATTTGTTCTTTCGGCGGTCGATGATCTCTTTTGGTTTGTCTACTATGTCGCCTGCCTTAATAAGAGCATACTTTGTAAGTGTAGGACCAAAAAATTCATATATTAAAACTCCGAAAAGTGTGATATTTCTAATTAGTGTACCATTTTCACCAAGTGTTTTTGCTACAATAGCACTCATGCCAAGCGCAACTCCAGCTTGCGGAAGTAAAGTGAAACCAAGATATTTCTTTACCACATCAATGCTATGAGTCATAGTTGCACTAATCCGTGCTCCAAAGTACTTACCAAAAGAACGAGCCAACACATATACTATACCAACTAATATAACTACAGGATTGTTAAATACCGATAAATCAAGTTCTGCACCACTAAGTACGAAGAAAAGTACAAGTATCGGTTGCGACCACCTACTTGCTCTCTCCATAAGATCATCTGAAAGTGGACATATATTACAAAAAACAGTCCCAAGCATCATACATACAAGAAGTGGAGAAAACGATCCTGAAAATCTTCCAAAGCTAAAACTTATTTTTGCAATTGCAACAGTCAAGATTATTGACCCAATAATAAGTATCAATCTATTGGAATTAGAGTGAAAATAATTTTCAAGAAATGTAAGTATAAGTGCCACGATACTTCCAAGTAAAAGTGATACTAATATCTCTATAATAGGCTCTACTATCAAATTTAAAACATTTGTGTCACCATTTATCATTGATGTGGCTACGCCAAATGATACTGCAAAAATCATAAGTCCCACTGCATCATCAAGTGCAACAACAGGTAAAAGTATATCTGTAACAGGACCTTTCGCTTTATATTGTTTTATAACCATCAAAGTCGCTGCTGGTGCTGTAGCTGCCGCAATAGCTCCAAGCGTTATCGCCATTGGCACTGTCACGACTTCTGGCATAATCATGTGCATGATGAGTAATGCTATATCTACAAATATTGTTGCCACCGTCGCTTGAAACACTCCTATCACGACAGCTTGTTTTCCAATATGTTTTATCTCACTTAATTTGAATTCACTTCCAATCGCAAATGCAATAAATCCAAGAGCAACATCTGATATAATGGAAAGACTTTCTACTTCTTCAAAGTTTACGAATCCTATACCATCAATACCAAGTTTTCCGAGTACTGATGGTCCTATGATAACTCCTACTATAAGATATGCTGTAACATCCGGTAACTTAAATATATTAGTAACTCTTGTCATAAGCAGGCCTGCAAATAAGGCCCATGTAATCAATAACAAATTCAACATATAAAACTAAACCTCTTAAATCACTTTCTTGAATAAGGAGTATTCGCAAGCGGTAATTCTGTCCTAAACTCCTTATCCTTTCTATAATATGCAAGTGCTATAGCAGGTGCGGTTGGTATTGCTGTAATCTCACCGCAGCCTATGGCACCATTTGCAAATTTCATACCAGCTTTTTCTACTACAATTGATGTAAGCTTTGGGACTCTATTTGCTCTTAAAAGTCCATATGTACCATACTTCGCATTTACTTTTCCATCTATCACTTTTAAGTCTTCTGTGAGAGCATAGCCCATGCTCATAACCATACCACCTTCAATCTGTCCTTCTACACCTAGTTTATTGATTGCTTTCCCAACTTCATGAGCACCTATTAATTCCTTTATAGTTCCATCATCATTTAAGATACAAAGTTGTGTCGCAAACCCATACCCAATATGTGATACTGGAAATTCTTTATCTGCACCCAATTTATCAGTTGGTTCAAAAAATTCTGCTACATATTCTTTTCCATTTAACATACTTAAATCGCATCCATTCGCATCATAATCTTTCTTTAATTTTTTAGTTGCGCGAAGACATGCTTCACCTGTTATAAGAGTATGCCGACTGCCCGAACTACAACCGCTATCCGGATCTGTTCCACTATTAGAATTTTTCCATAAAATCTTATCTGTAGAAATTTTAAGTTCATTGCTTACTGTCTGAATTAGTACCTGTCCTATTCCTTGTCCATTTTCTGATGCACCAGCATGTATCTCTACATTCCCATCTTTAATGACAATCTTGCAGCGTCCATAATCAGGAAGTCCTACACCCACTCCAGCATTTTTCATAGCACAAGCAATACCTACATACTTATCACTATAATAATAATCTTTTACCGCTTCAAGTGTCTCTATAAGTCCAGTACTTTCATCAGCAATCTGACCATTTGGAAGCACATCTCCAGGTTTTATTGCATTTCTTCTTCTTATCTCATAATAATCAATTCCTACCATATCAGCAAGAAGATTTATATTCATCTCTGTAGCAAAACAAGTCTGTGTCACACCAAATCCACGAAATGCACCAGCAGGAGGATTATTGGTATAAACTGCTGTCCCATTAATTTCTATATTTTGATAATTATAAGGTCCAGCAGCATGAGTACATGCCCTTTCAAGCACAGGTCCTCCAAGTGAAGCATAGCATCCTGTATCTGATACAACATCACATTTCATACCGACAAGTATTCCGTTTTCGTCACATGCAGTTGTCATCGTTACATCCATAGGATGACGTTTTGGATGAAGTTGCATGCTTTCCGCACGCGTAAGCTTCATCTTAACAGGTACTCCAAATTTCATCGCTGCAACACATGTAAGTGGTTGTATAGTCATATCTTCTTTTCCACCAAACGCTCCACCAACATATGAGTTTTCAACTATGATTTTTTCTTCAGGAAGTCCTGTAATATTACTACACTCGCGTCTTGTATCATATACGCTTTGATCTGATGAATATATCATAACACTGCCATCATGAAGCGGCATTGCTACTGCACACTCTGGTTCAAGAAATGCGTGCTCAGTCCATGGCGTTTTATATGTCCTTGTGACTTTATACTTTGCATTTTCTATTGCTGCGTCTGGATTGCCACGTTTTATATGTTTCTTTACAAGTACATTTGTCTTTACATCTTCTTCTTCATGAACTATCGGTGCATCAGCTTTTAGAGCCTCATATCTATCAAATACTGCTGGAAGCACTTCATAATCAATTTTCACGAGTGCTTTTGCTCTCTCTAAAGTTTCTTTGTTCTTTGCATATACTGCAACAATTGCATCCCCAAGTGAGTGAGTGATATCTCCAACATCAATAAGAGCAAACCAATCTTTTTTAAGATGTCCTGTCATTTTTCCTGGCAAATCTTTTGCAGTTAAAATACCCACTACCCCTTCAAGTTTTTTTGCTTCTTCTATATCAATCTTTTTAACACACGCTCTTGGATAAATAGACCTTACGCAAGACCCATAAATCATATTATCAAGATATATGTCATCCGCATACTTTGCGGTACCCATTATCTTGTCTGGCGCATCAACTCGTATATCACTTTCGCCTAGAGCCATCACTTTAGCTTCAGTTGTGACATCTAGGTTTTCTCTAAATACTTTTGCCGCAAGGATAATCGCATCAATAATCTTTTTATAGCCTGTACATCTACAATAATTATTTTTTATAGCATCAGCACATTCTATTCGAGTTGGATTATTATTCTTATCAATCAATGCTTTAGCACACATAACCATACCAGGTATGCAAAAACCGCATTGTACAGCACCTGCTTTTCCAAATGCATATTTAAATACATCTTTTTCTCGATCGCTTAACCCTTCAACAGTTAAGATATGCTTACCATCCATTCTTTTAGCAGTCTGCACGCACACTTTAATAGGAATGCCATCAGCAAGTACTGTACATGCTCCACACGCTCCTTCACTGCATCCGTCTTTAACTGACAATAATTTTAAGTCATCACGGAGAAAGCCCATAACTTTCTTATCGTCAGCTAACTCATATTCTTTTCCATTTACAAAAAATTTTGCCATTTCTACTCTCTAATTAAATTTAAATGAATATAAAATAGTTAATTTAATATAGGCTATAAACTTTTCCCAACTGATGATAATGTTTCATTTAAATCAATTTGGTCAACAACAAGGGAATCTTGCAAAACATTATCAGGTATATACTCAGTCTCAAAATCATTATAGTGTGTTGTCTCAAGTTCTCCTTTATCAAAGCCCATATTAAACATTACATTTTCATCAGAATAATCAATTTTAATATTTGTACAATCTATGGTTTCTTTTATAACTGAATAATCTCCAAGACTATATTTTGACTTTTTACCATCAACTATATCAATTGTTCCATTTACAATAAATTTATTCACAAGTTGATTGCAGACTTTATCAAAGCCTTTCATAAACTCTTCATTGCCATCGTCATTTTGTCCATTTTTTTCCATATTTTTGTTTATAATATCTTTAAGCATCTCTATAGCTTTGTCATCAAAACAATTCATTGTATAACTAATTTCATAAGCATCTTTTATATTTAATTCTGGAATTTCCAAGATGGAATTTGTGATTGTTGCAGTACTAATTGCATTAGAAACAATATGATCATAATATTCTAATGATTTTTCTTTAATATATTCTTGTCTTTCTTTATCATCTTGACTATTTTTTCTATCTTCATTATCTTTTATAATCTCATCTCTACTTTTGATTAAATCTGGCATAGCAACTAACGCTTCTTTGACATTACCAATAATATACTCATACCAATTAGAATCATAATCATTAAGTTTATAATACACGCTAAGTGTATTTAAATCTTCTTCAAGTTTTAAATAACTCTGCAATCGCCCATCAAATCCCATGCCCATTGGAGCAAATGACCCACCAACACTAAGTTTATAATCACATATAACCTTATATAGATAATGTGGAGCAAATGTTTTATATCCTTCAATATATCCCATATTTGTAAACTCAATATCTGCACTTACAATTATCTTTCCGTTTAGTTTATCACTTCCAGTTATTGCATTTGTATTTTTATTTTCAGTATTATTGTTGTTTTTGCTGTCATTTTTGCTGCCATTTTTGTTATTACTTTTATCATCACTCTCATTATCAGTATTGACTACTGAGCCTAATTCAAATGGTATCTCTAAGTCAACTTTCGTATTTGACTTGCTCTTTTCAGCAGATTTTAATGTTTTCACAAGTTCAGTAAATATGTCTGCGCTCTTAATATCAACAGGTTGCAATTCTTTTTTGAGATATTCTTTTACAATTTCTTCAGCATTTGGCGTTTTTTTAGTACATGAAATAATTGATACTAAAACAAATCCAATCAAAAGTATTAAATTAAAAATCCTTTTAATAAAAATTTTTTTCATAACACTGTGTATAATAAATAGTAATTTTTTACAAACTTCATATTTATTATACTAACTCCTTTCTTAAACTAAATCTAATTGGTAAAATTTTATATTGTAAATAATAAACTATACAGCAATACTTAATTATTGTTTATATGTGCATTAAAAAATCATATATCCATGCTTTTCTTTTAAAATATCTATTACTTCTGCAAGTTTTCCAAGCTTTTCATCATTTGTTCCAAGTTTATATTGAAAAGTGTTGCCATCAATTCGTACAACTGATGTAGAATCATCTTTATAATAAAATCCATCATTTGTAGAGTCATTCATAGCGTTCTCATCAAAGAATAATGTGAATTTATCTTTATAAGGACGACTTTCATATGGACAAAATGTCGCACAGTTTCCGCATTCATTGCACATGCTATCTACATGCACAATCTGATGGCTACCATCTTTCAAGACAATATGGACATTTGCGCGATTAGGGCACACCTCGTTGCAAGTTTCGCAAACTTTGTTGCAGTGTAAGCATCTAGTTGCATCATTCGTGCTCGCCCCTACATTATTAGCACTTATCTCCACTCGATCTTTAAGTATTGCTCGGTTATTATATATATCATCAACTTTTTCATTTGGCAATTCATTGCCAGAAAAACCCTTGCCGCTAATTGCTGCTGATACTATTTTTGCATTAGCTATAGCTTTCACAATAATTGACGCTCCAAGTGCTCCATCACCTATTGCATATACATCTTTAATATTTGTCTCCATAGTACCACTAAGCACTGGAAGACCTTTATCATTTACTTCAATTCCATTTTTCCTATAAAACTCACCATCAACGCTTTCACCAACTGATGCAATTACAGTGTCAACTTTAATTTCAACTTGGTCATCAGTTGTCTCAACAGAATTTCTGCCATCAGAACCAATTGGTCCAAGTTTACACAATTTACATTTTAATACACCATCCGCTAAACTTATTGGATAATGTAATTCTTTAAACAAAACTCCATCAGCCTTCGCAAGTTCTATCTCATCTTCATCAGCTGGAGCATTTAACATATTTCTTCTATATACAAGATATACATTTTCTACACCACTTGTCCTTTTTGCTGCACGGACAGTATCCATCGCTGTATTACCCGCTCCAATAACTGCTACATTTTTCCCAATATTAAGCTTTCCATCTTTTTCATTAAAATCTTTTAAAAACTTGTGAGCATTAATGCATTTATCATCACCATCAAAGCCTGCTTTTCTTTCCTTATGCGCGCCAATAGCAATGATGACATAGTCAAACTTTTCTTTTAATTCTTTGACACTTTGTATCTCTACTCCAAGTTCAAATTTCACACCCCAAGCTTTTGCATATTCTACATCTTTATCAATTTCTTCCATAGGAATCCTAAAGTGTGGGATAATATTTGATACTGTTCCACCAGCTTTCTTTTCTTTATCATAAACTGTCACAGCATATCCATTTTTTGATAAGAATGTCGAAACTGCAATACCACCAGGCCCAGCTCCAACTACAGCCACCGTCTTGCCATTGCTTGGAGCTTGTTTTATTTTTTTAATTACTTCATCAAAAGCGCCTCTTGCAGCACATAACTTATTGCCTCTTATATCTATACCATCCTCATAATGATTTCTCATGCACGCTGTAGTACAAGGGTGAGCGCAGATATTTCCCGTCATAAAAGGAAGTGGATTTGTTCTATAAATTACTTCAAGTGCCTTTTCAAATTCGTTATTTTTTACATAATGATTATAAAGTGAAATATCTTGGTTTATAGGACATGTATTTGAGCAAGGTGCCATAAAGCAATCTATAAGTGGATTTTTCATTTTAATCTTTTTTTGTTTAAATCTTTGAGACTTCTTTGTCAGATGCTTGTCAGATTTAGAGTCTTCAGAAAGTTTCTTTACTTTGTCTACTTTCACTCCATCAAAAGAGACCATACCATTTATGTCTCTCATAATTTTTTCTGCCATCTGATAAAATCTATCGTATCCACCTGGCTTAAGCACAGTTGTCGCAACTGTCACAGGCCATATGCCACTATCTATTAATTTATCAATATTGAAATAATCTGCACCACCAGAATATGCTATTTTAAGTTGACCATTAAATTCAGATGCAAGCATCTCTGCTACTTTGATTGAAAGTGCAAAAAGTGATTTTCCAGACATATACATTTCTTGTGATGGCAACTCATCTCGTGTTACATCAACAGGGAAAGTATTGGTGAGCTTTACACCAAAAGTAAGATTAAGCTCTTCTGCTTTTTTCATGAGTCTATTAAGCATAGCCACAGCATCATCCCATTGAAGATCAGTAAGAAAATGCGAATCAGTAAATGCTATATAACTATATCCCATGTCATCAAGTATCTTTCTTGCTCTTTCGTATCCAAGAAGTGTAGGGTTGCACTTTATAAATGTATTAAGACCTTTTTCTTCCATAAGATAGCTTGCAATTCTTTCTATCTCTGCTGGTGGGCAACCATGTAGAGTTGACTCTGTCACAGAGTGACACACTGCTCTTGGTATATTCTCAATGTCATCAAGTGTAAAGTTTTTGTATTCTTGCACATGAGCCTTCAGATATTCTATGCACTCATTGAAGATAGGGTGCTTCCCAGCATCTTTCATGCATTCTATAAACTTATCCGTATCTTTCTTTTTTATATCATCAAGGTTATATCCGACAGACATATTAAATACAAATCCATCAGTACTTCCCAAGCCATATTCTTTTGCTATAAAATGAAGTATAACCCATGCTTTGATATACTCCATGATTGCTTCATCCATATAAAGTTCTGTTGACCACTCACAGTTGTAACACTCATCATCCGCCTTTATGCATGGTTTATTAACAGCTTTCACCATATCAGCACCGGTCATCTCTTGCACAGTTTTAAGTTCAAAAAATCTTGCGCCAGCTATATATGAAGCGATTATATTTTGTGCAAGTTGTGAGTTTGGTCCAGCTGCTGGTCCTATCGGAGTCTCCACATGCTCTTTATAGATATTAAAACCTTTTTTAACATCTGCTTTATAAAACTTTTTTACACCGAAAATTGAATTGCTGTTTTTTTCTTCATTCACAATCCATTCCATCAGATTCTTAAATGGCATGCTCTTCATGATTTCACTCATACTGCACCTCCAAAATTTATTCTTATCTACAAAATCTTTTGCAATTTATTCATTAAATCTTTAATATCATTATCAATAGTATTCCAAATAATGTTTCTATCAATTTTATCATACTCATGAGCATGAATGTTTCTCATTCCTTTAATTTGAGCCCATGGTATATCCAAATGCTTAATTCTAAAATCATCATCTAAATGTAATGATAATTCTGTAAGTTGGAATATACACATATCAATGGCAAGCTGGATAACATCGCTATGCATATATTTTTCTTTTGTCAAATTTTCTTTATCTTTAATCTCAAGTATTTTGTCACAATACTTAATCATTTTTTTTACTATAACTTTGTTTTTATTATTATGCCGCATATAGAACCTTCTTATCTTTTCCAATTTCACGCAAAAACTCTTTATCTTCTATTCCGCTTGTCACAACATCAATATGGCAGCCAAATTCTTTCTCAAGTTCCTGATAAAGCCCCACATACTCAAAAAGCCCCATTTCCCCACTTGCATCAATCAAAAAATCTATATCACTATTTTCATCTTGTTCATTTCTAGCATATGAACCAAATAAACTTAGCGAAATAACATTATATTTCTTCACTATAGGGATTGCTCTATTTTTAATTTCGTCAATAGTAAACATATCACTCTCCTTTATGCTTTAATAATTATACAAATACAACCCTACAATTTTTAAATTCTATTCCTTCTTTTTTAAGAAGTTTTTCCTGTGCGCCTTTGCCTCCAAAGGCGAAACTACCAGAGCATTCCCCTTTACTATTTACTACTCTATGACAAGGTATATTTTTCTGGCTAGGGTTCTTATGTAATGCATTTCCTACCGCTCTTGCGGCATTTGGATAACCTATTCTAATTGCAATTCCTTTGTAAGTATCAACTTTCCCTTTTGGTATCTTTTTAACTTCTAAATATACTTTTTCTTCAAATTCTGTCATAT
>AUXO015495346.1_pt1 | contig 35658 bp, 32 predicted proteins | sample 768731 | NCBI WGS metagenome assembly AUXO01 (sample SAMN02715735, study PRJNA202380) | gut metagenome | biome: sheep rumen | host: Ovis aries | place: New Zealand: Palmerston North | reverse complement strand
TTTTAAATAAAATTCGTAATAAATATTAATAGTAACATACTTTGGCAGGTATGATAAATTCAAATAAATTAATCATATACGAAATTAATTTATTTATATAAAAGGAGTTGTTAATATTAAGAAAGTACTATTATTAGTACTAATGATTTGTATAACACTACTTGGAATTTCAGCAATTTCTGCAGCAGATTCCAATCAAACAGTTACTAATAATGATATAAGTCATATTAGTGATGTGTCTGGTGGTGTTGAGACAACAAATAAAAATTATCAATCAGATATTCAAAGTATAGATGCAGTAGCAGTAGAAGACACTAATAATCAATCATTAAACTCAAAAAATTCACAAAAATCAAATTCATTAAGTGCTTCAATCACTAAAAATTCAACAAAAATTACAATTTCAAGTAAAAATGTAACTTATGGATCTCTAATCACTTTAACAGCTACTGTTATTGATACTAACACTAATAAATATGTGAAAAGTGGTAAAGTATCTATAAAAGTTAATGGAATTACTTATGGTGATTCTATTAATGTTAATAATGGGAAAGCTTCTGTTATACTAAATACATCTAAGTTATCTTCAAAGAAGTATAATTTAACAGCAGTTTATGGGGGAAATTCAGCTTATCTTTCCTCTAGATCAGGTACAGGATATTTAACTATTAAAAAAGCACCTGTGACTATTTCGATACCTTATATTAAATCTATAGTTGGAGAAACTGTAACGCTTAAGGCAACAGTTGTTAATGATAATACGGATACTTACGTAAATAAAGGTACAGTAGCATTTAAAGTAAGTGGAAAAACTATAGGTAAAGCAACTATAACTAATGGAAAAGCTTCTTTAAAGTATAATACATCTAAATTGAGTGCTAAAAATTATACTGTAACCGTGGTTTATGGTGAAACTACAAATTATAAGTCATCAAGTTCATCAAATTCATTAGTTTTAGTAAAACATGGGACAAAAGTGGTTGTTAATAATAAAACAGCAACTTATGGTAATAAGTTTTCATTAGATATTAAAGTTATTGATATAGCAACTAATACTTATGTTAAAAGTGGGAAAGCATCTGTAAAACTTAATGGTGTAACTATTGCAAGTAATGTTGCAGTGTCTAATGGAATAGTGGCATGTAAAATAAATTCTAATGATTATAAAGCAGAAAAATATCAAATAACTGTTGTATATGGTGGAGATTCAACATATAGTAGTTCTAAATCAACAACAGCTTATTTAACTATTAAAAAAGCACCAGTTAAAATAGTAACAACAAGTTTAACTGCATTAGTAGGAACTTCTGTTACATTAAAATCTAAATTAACTAGTACTGTAGATAATAGTTCTATTTCAGAAGGTAAGGTGTCATTTAAGGTAGGTGGAATTACCGTTGGAACAGTTAATGTAAAAAATGGTCAGGCCACTTTTGTTTATGATACAAGTCATTTGACTAATAAAACATATAATGTAACTGTATATTATGAGGGTTCTACTAACTTCAATTCAAAAGAAGGTAAATTATCGCTTAAACTAATAAAACCTTCTTATACATTTAGTCAAATTAAATCTGCAGCAATAGAGTTAAGAACATATTTTGAATCAAATAATATAGTAAAAAATGTAACTATAGCTGGAGATAATATTCCTATTCAGGATTTATTAGCTTTGATGATTCAGGCTGTAAAAAATGTAAAAAATAATAAAGGATCACAAAGTATCGCATACCTTCATTTCAAAGCTCCAAGTTCACAGACTGATACCATAAAAGCAGGTAAGTATCAAATATCTGAAATATTGAACTTTGGAAATATATCATTAAAGTATATGTTACAGTCTGGTTCAGCTCAATCATATGTAACTACTAGTTTAGGAAAATTAGGATATTATAATCTAATTTATACATATGCCCGTACAATGGAAGTATGTACAACAACTTATCTTGTTTCTACTACTAGAGTTTATAATTGGGCTGTAATGCATCCATCAAATCCTAAAACCAGGAAAATATATTTGACTAGCGATGTAATATATAGTGAATCTAAAGATAAAGCATTTATAAATACGTTAATCAGTGCATTTAAAGCTAAAGGTTATACTGCAGTATACGCAGGTTATGGACCAAATTCACACAATAATGTAATTTGGAATTCTGTAATGCCAATTAATGGGGTATTAGTTCCTATATTTGGTGGTGCAGATGCAGGTGTTATCTATGATATGTGTACAAGGAGTTTCATGAGACAAAAAGAGAATAGAATGGTTTTTGTTTTATATAATTCTAATACATCTAAAGATATCACTGGTTTAAAATGGTTAGAAAGAGCACATGATGATAACTATAGTCCAAGTAGTTTCACAGGAATAGCTTATCCTGATAAGTATTTAACGAGTCATGGATATGGTTATATCTTTGATAATAATGTAAATAGGATAGTTAATGCTGTAATTGATTATATTAGCTAAAAAAAAGTTAATATTTAACCACCTTTCTTTTTTTAAGATGATTAATTCTTTAATTTAATGAATCAATAGTTTCAACAAAGGAATTTACCATGTTGGAGTATTGATATTGGTTATCAATAATTTTTTTGGATTGTATACTCATGGAATCTTCTAATTCCTGATTACTTAATATTTTAAACATAGCTTCAAATAATGCATTTGAATCTTTTTCAGGAACTATAAAACCATTATCTTTTATCATATCTTTACTTGCACCAACAGCATCAGTTGCAATAACTGGATTAGCAAAATACATGGCTTCATTTAAAACAAATACCCATGGATCACCCATGCCTTCATTAATTGAAGGTATTACAACTAAATTACTGTTTTGATAGTAATCGGTAAGTGCTTCATTTTCAATTTTTCCTGTAAAAGTAACTGTTTTCATATTGTTTTTTTGAACAAAATTCTTCAATTTATTTTCACTTTCACCGGTACCAACAATAATTAATTCTGTATTGTCTAAAGTATTTTCTATTTTTTGATAAGCTTCAAGGAGATATTCAACACCTTTACGCGGTATTAATCTACCAACATATAATATCTTTTTATTAGTTTTTGATTTAGTAATACTGGAATCATATCCGGTTATATTACTTACATTTGGCATAATATGTATTTTTGATGATTCAACACCCAATTTTTTAAAATAATCTTTATGGGGAGTACCGGGTACTAGTATTGCATCAGCATGTCGTGTCAAATACTTGATGATAATCTTGAGTAATTTTTCTTTAAATGATTCTTTTTTTTCCCAATCCCAGTCTTCTCTCCAAATAACAAAAGGAATTTTTTTCATTTTAGTAATGCTAAAAATGATTATTGATTCCAATATTTCTTGAAATGTATCCCAACTACCACCAATAACAATATCATGGGGAGTTCTAGCTTTACTTATTAATCCTTTTGCAAAACCATGGCTATTGGCAAGTACAGTGTAATTTACATTTTCTAGTCCTGCAATATTATTATCTGCTGAATTATCATAAATTTCTTCTATAACATTGATATGAGTAAATACAAGATCTAAATCACATAATTTGGATATTTTATTAAAGAATGGAATTCTGTACCACATTGCTGTATTATGTGTAAATAATATTTTAGTTTTTTTATCCATTGTATCTCCCCTAATGTCTTATTCTGAAGTATAGTTGAGAATCTCCATTATCATAAATTCTATCTGATTTTTCAATACCCTCATCTAGTGGTATATAATTACCCGCTCCATATAGGAATGTATGCTGAGCTATATTGTACGAACGCAGGTAAAGATAACTTCCATAGTACATATCTGACATATTTTTTGGATTTGTTGTTCGTATATCATTTAGCCAGTACAGGAGTATGTTACTAAATGCATCAGAAAATACTGTACTATTGTTTCCTACGTTGTCACGATACCATGTAACACTGGCATATTCTCCTTGTGAGAATATTGGTGCATCCATACTTGTATCAAGAGGTAAAGTAGAAACTTGACCAACACTATAGTCAATTAATCCGGTATTTAGTATAAAGAATAATACCATGAATATCCCTATAGTTTTAAAGGATATATTAACTCTTTGATGAGTTGGTATGGATTTAATGAGGTCAATAGTTGAATTTAATATGTAATACATACCAATTACACAGAATGGTGCTAATACCACAAATGTTACTTCATAAATCCTTTGTAAACTTAACTGATCTCTGAAAGCTGGTACAAATATACCAAAACCTAAAATTATTAAATTAAATATAGCAAATATGTTATATTCCTTTGTAAAGTGGTAATACTTTGGATTAATTATATTCATTATAAATCCGATTATAACAAAGTATATTGAAAGATTAATTACTCTATGAGCATTTATACTAACAATATTCATAAATCTGAATGGCCACCATATCTGTAGAATCATGATTATGGTTAAAGCTACGATAATGAGTTCTTTTCTTTTAAGGCTCATTGTAGTTAGTTTTGTGATATAATCTTTTATAGTTGTATTTGACTTAATTGAATCAATATCTTTGTCTACGGATATTTTTTTATAAATTTTGTATAATATTGTAATTAATATTAATAATGCACCGATAGCAGCTATTAATAAAATTGGATTAAATGATCCGCTAGTTGTTATATTGGCAATATTTTTAAATACAATTCTTAAAGCATCAAATAATGATCCTATAGGTTTACTATCTGCTGTTAGTGAGTAATATACTACTATAAATCCTATGAAGAATATCGATAGAGGCAAACTAATTGTTTGATTTTGTATCTTGAAATATTCTCCGAAGTACTTTTTATTTGCACCTAATTTAATCAATATATTGTTTGCAATGTTACCAAAACCACTGGATAAGAATGTTATGGTAATTATTGTAGCTAATAACATAAACATGAATAAATAGGTAATACTGTAATGTGATACAATTAAACCTATACCGAAGAGTAAATATAAGAATTTACGCTTATTTTGTGGAATCTTCCTGTTAATCATTAGCCATACTAATAATACAAGAAATATCTCAGCAATTTGTTGTCTTGCCATTTGAACCATCCAACCATAGGAAAATCCATTGTAAGCAACAAAAAAGAATGCTGCAAGGAATGCAATTTTAGTTCCAGTATGTTTTTCAAAAATTTTATAAAGACCAATACTTATTAATGAAAATAAGAATGGATAAATAAATTTTAAAACCCATGTTAACGTCATTCCTGATAGTTTGCTGTATATTGGTGCATACATTACTACACTTAACATTGCATTATATGCATGAGGCCAGGTATAATCCCAAATACCATTTTTAATTACATAAGTAGCAAATTGATATTCAAAAAATATGTCATAACCCCAAATGTGATTTGAAATCAATACACTATAATACAATATGGATATAGCTATACTGAATATAGCAATATGATAATATTCCTTTTTTAGATATCCCCAAGCCATAGATATAACTAATGTACAAATAAGGAGTAATAATAATATTTGTATGCTATTATTTTGATAATATTGGAGTGTGTATGCTCCAATTATGGCTATTAATGGTAATAATGCTAAACATAAAAATTGATTTGATGTTATCAAATCAAAACTAAGTTTTGAATCATTTTCCACGTGAAATTCTTTATCCCTGTATGATAAAATTAATAAAACCATATTATAAATTGTAAAAGTTATTAATAATGGTATATTTTCAATCGGTTTTGATATTCCAAACCATGGATATATCTGATTCATACATAAACCAATAAGCATTACTGAAACAATACTTAATCCAACACTCAGTAATGTAGTAAAGGTGTTTCCTAAATCATGTAATTTCAATATTCTTAATATAATTATGCCTGGGATGAAACCTAGGTATAATAATGTTATAATATCATTGAAAATAGGAATATGAATACTATTTGAAGATAACAAACCTACTATCCACATTAAAACTTGGATTAATATGATAACGAATAGAAATTCATTATATTTCCAATCATTTAAAGTGAATATATTATTAATTTTCATTTTTATTACCTGTCTAATAATTTAGTATATTCTTGTTTAATTTTGTTAATCATCACATCCATGGAATTTGGAGGTAATGTATTCAAGGCATTTTCTTCCATTTGTTTTAATAAATTATTGTCTTTTATAAGATTTAAAAGTTTATTTTTTAAATCTTCAATATTCTCGGACTCAAATAATAATCCATTTTTTCCATCTATTATGAGTTCAGGTATTCCTCCAATTTTACTTCCTATTACAGGGGTACCTGTACTAAAACTTTCATAAATAACAAGAGGAGAATTATCATAACAGGTAGAAGGAATAATTATAATGTTTGATTTATTGTAATAATCCCTTATATTTTTGTTGTCTACAAAGCCATGAAATATGATTCTTTTATCATCTTTAGACATTTCTTTAAATTCTTCTTCATCATATCCTTTACCAATAAGATGTAATCTAATATTTTCATTATCAATCTGTTTAAATGCTGAAATAAGTATATGTACACCTTTATGTTTTCCTAAAGTTCCAATATATGTTATGTCGATAATATCATAAGTTTTGGATGACTTGATATTTTCATATTCTACTCCTAAAGGTATTTTAATACATGGGGTGTCTGTAAATAATCCATTTTTTTTAAACTCATTTATCATCATATTGGATGGTGAAATAAGTAAGTCAACGTAGTTATCGATTAATTGCTTTTGTTTTTGAACGTATTTATCACATATATAGTTTCTTCCATCACATAAGGTGTTATTTCCTCGTATAAGGTTGGCTCTAGGACATATTAATGAAAAATCATGTGATTCAAATATTACTGGAATATTTAAGTCATGTCCAGCTTTAAAACATGATAAAGATAAACCTTTGTAGTTGTTTATATGGATAATGTCAATGTTGTTTTCAGTTATAATTTCTTTAATACGTTTAAGAGTATTTTCATTCCATAAATCTAGTATATGCCATAAAGGTTTTTTTAATGGTGATGCTTCGGTCTGTTTATAAACCGGATATAATTTGGTAGTATTTATCTGATATATTGTAATATTAGTTTTATGAACTAAATGTTCATCATTATCGGTACTGGTTGTAATGACAGTAATTTCATTGCCCTCTTTAGCTAATTTATTAGCCATTTTTTCTACCATGATTTCCGCTCCACCAAGTATTGCTGGTGGATAAAGATTAGTTATGTAACATATGTTCATAATAATTCCTCATAAAGATTATGAATACTTTGAGCAATTTGTTTCCATTCATATTTATCTTGTACAAGTTCACGACCATTTTTACCCATAGTTAATTGCAGTTCTTTGTCAGATAAGATTTTAATCATGGCTTCAGATAACTGTTCTACATTTTTTGGTTCAACAATAATTCCACTGTTGGTACGTATAACATCATCAGAAACTCCAACAATCGATGTACTTACAATAGGTGTCATACAGCTAAGAGCTTCTAATACTACAATTCCAAAACCTTCTTGAAGTGAAGAAATTGATGGAAGAACAAATAATTCACTTGTTGCAAAATATTGTATGACTTCTTCATCGCTTAAGTATCCTAAGAATTCAACATTATCTTTAATATTCAGATCTTTAACTTTTTTGATATAATGTTCAAGCAATTCACCTTTTCCACCGATAACTAATTTAACATCAGGTATTGTTTTTTTAACAGTAATTAATGCTTCAAGTAAATAATCTAATCCTTTGTATTTATGGAATCTATCCAGTACGCTTAAGAAAAATATTTGATGGCGTGTTCTGGTATCATTTGGTTTGAATAACTGAGTATCTACTCCATTAGGGATAGTTACTATTTTATCTTTATAATTTTGTAAGTGTTCTGAGTTTATATAGTCATCCTGTGTTATAATAATTTTATCGGCTTTATTTAAGAGCAATTTTAGTCCGGTTTTATTATAAACGTTTGCTATGGTATTTGCAATTCCTGTTCCTATAATATCATTATGATATGTCACGACTAATGGTTTGTTTTTGATTCTTGTAATAATATTACTCCAATCAGAACTCCATGGTGTTGGTACATGTGTATGAATAATATCAAAATCTTCATTTAATAGTGTAAATGGAAGAGATGGTGTGATATTTGTATTGGCAATTTTTCCGAAATAAGGTATTCTTTGAATAGTTATATCATTATGGGTTTCATGAGGTTTATTTCCTTTAGGTTCATTAGCACAAATAACTTTTACTTCACAATCCTCATAATTGACTAATTCTTTGGAAACATAATAGACATATTTTTCTACACCGCCAATAAATGGATAAAATCGAACAGGAGTTTGTATAATTTTCAATATAATAACCTCAGATATAATTACTTGGAAAAAACTATGAAATAATTATTTTACTATAATTAGTTATTAATTTAATAAATATTATGTTTACCTATTTTTTCTTAAATTAATTCAATTATACATTAATATACTTTATTCAGGTCATAGGAGTAAAAGTTTAGGAGTAAATTTTAAAACAACTTTAATCTAATAATATTCAATGAAAAAAGAGTAATATAATAAAATATTTTTAAAAAAAATAAAAAAAACTAACAAAATTTTAGGTAAGTGCTGCTGGTATTCTCCTAAACTTAGAAAATAAAACATGTTTCTATCATATTGGTGTATATCGGAGTGTTTTTCATATTAAACAATATATTTAATTAACTCATTAAGATAAGAATCATCATAAAAACGTTGTTTAATGTTTAAATTATTCATTCCTCTATTTCCTACAAGATAGTAATTGATGATTTAACCCTCAATCAAAGGATTAACTAGTTTAATCATATCTAAAATCAATTCTTCATGACCCACAAAATCATTTGTATTAACACGGATACCTGGTCTGAAAGGGGAACTTCTAGTTAATTTATAATCTTGCATAATAGTTACACTCCATAAAGGGTTTTTTTATCATATAATACTAGGTTTATTTCAAATTTTATTTATTATTGTATATATTTTCTTTTAAATAAACTATTCCTATTCATGTATGATTTTAAAGTAGTAATCTTCAAGAGTGGTGGTTATGTGTTCCCAATCATATTTTTTGGCTACTTGTCTACAGCTATCTCTAAGGGAAAGTTCAATTCCATTAGTTAAACAGTTAGATATTAATTCTGCTAATTGGTCACTATCATTATCTATAATAAAACCATTTTTAGATGTTATTAAGTTTTTAGCAGCATTCATAGGACTATCAATGGTTATAACTGGAATACCACATGCATTAGCTTCTAAAACAACGATACCGAAACCTTCTCTTGTGGAAGGTAATACGAATATACTTGAACTTTTTATTAAACTATATAGCTCTTTTTGATTTTTGCAAAAATCTTTGAAGAAAACATTATTTTCCAAGTTTAAACCTTTAGTAAGTTTTTTAAGTTTATCTTCATTTGATCCGTTTCCAACGATATAACATTTTACATAGGGATGTTTTAAGGTAACCTTTTTAATAGAATTTATTAATAATTCAACGTTTTTCTCAGGAATAAGACGTCCTGCAAAAATAACATCACAATAATCTTTTTGAGGATCTAAATAAATAATTTCTTTTGAATTAACTCCATTTGGGATTATAGTGCTATTTTTAGGTTTATGGATTTTAAGCATATTATCTCTAGTCATTTCGGATACACAAATTATGTTATCAGTTAAATGAAACATTCTGTTTTCGATAATTTTTCCAAAAAAGCCTTTTTTACCTAGATATTCATACCAATAATCGTTCCAAACTTCATGAACAGTTATAACTAAGTGGGTATTTTTAGATATCTTAAATTTAGTACTGAAACATGAAAAATATGGGAAACCTTGACAATCAACTATATCAAAACCATCAAAATCAACTTTTGAAATGCATCTTGCAAAGTATAAAGCTTCTTTTATAGATCTTTTTCCATCATCAGTATAAAGATCTGATGGTTTTCCTACACTATGAAGTGTCATTCCTTCATAAATTAGTGTTTCATTGGATTTATATTCTTTTTCCATCCAATAACCTAAAGAAAATATATGAACTTCATTTCCACGATTTACAAGACGTTTACCTAGTTCATATATTCTTTTTTCAGCCCCTCCAGTTACCCAAGGATAAACAGTATCATATACAAAAGCAATTTTCATAACATATCTCCTAGAAATAAAAATAGTGAAAAAATGGATTAATTGAATTTACGTTGTAACATATATTTAATATGTCTCCATCCGTCTCCAAATGAATTGAGCTTTGCTTCTCCACCGCCACGTTTTCTGTATAATATAGGTACTTCTTTAATTTTAAGGTTTTTTTCTGATGCTTCGATAACCATTTCTATAGCAAATTCCATTCCAGGGGCAGTTAAATTCATTTTTTCTAAAGCTTCTCGTGTAAATGCTCTCATACCACAATGAGTATCTGAATAATTGGCGTGGAATAATATATTTAACATTTTAGTTAACATAGGGTTGCCTATATATTGATGTAATGAAGGCATTGCTCCATCTTCTATTTTTCCTTTAAATCTGGAACCAATAACGAAATCACAGTCATCTTCTACTAAGTAATTTATAAAATCCATGCTTTGTTCTAAAGGATAAGTACCATCAGCATCGCCCATGATAATTATATCACCATCAGCTTCTTTAAATCCTCTTTTATAAGCATTTCCATAACCACGATTTGTTTCAAGTATAACTTTGGCTCCAGCTTCTTGTGCTTCTTGAGCAGTATTGTCAGTTGAATTATTATTTATAACAATTATTTCAAGATCATAACCTGCATTTATAATTTCATCAGCAGGTACACTTTTTATAGTTTTACCAACAATTCCTTCTTCATTTAACGCTGGTATGACAACAGATACTTTCATATTAACAATCCCTGATTATTTTATTAAATTAATTCCCTTATATTACTTTTATAATCATTTATATTTATGTTTCTCATGTTATATAAAGGACTATATTAAGACTAAATTAGTTCATTAATAAGTTCTTCAATTTTTTTCATAGAGGTAACCCATGAATAATTATTTTCTACGAAAATTCTAGCATTGTTTCCTATATCCAATTGTAATTGGGGAGATTTTATTAATTTTATTATTTTTTCTTTAAATTCTATGTTATTGTCAGCACATAAATATTCTTTGTCTTCTTCTGCATCAATTCCACTTATACCCATACTTGTTGAAACTACAGGTAGTTTCATACTCATAGCTTCTAAAATTTTATTTTTAATACCTGTACCTGATACCATTGGAGTAATGAATATTGTTCCTCTAGGTAAGTAATCACGTACGTCTTCAACAGGTCCTGTTACATGTATATTCTCATATTTATCTAATTCTGAAATGTAATTTGAAGGGTTTCTTCCAACAATGAAAAAGTCTATTGCTGTTTCTTTCATGATTGATTGATAAATTTCTTCCATAAAATATCTTACAGCATCATTGTTTGGTGGTGTACTCATATCTCCTAAAAATACAAGCTTAGTTTTTTCTTGTTTTTCTGAATTTTTAAAAAATTCAGTATCAACACCATTGGGAACTACTTCAATTGGGATGTGAATATCTTTTTCAAGTAATTCTTTATCTTTTTGATTAACCACTATACAACTGTTAAATTTATTATATACTTTTTCATAATTGTGAATTTTCAAATAATTCAAATACCAGTAGATTTTACTAGGTATTGTATTTGATTTTTTGTACATTTTATGATTATAATCACTTACAGCATCAAAAGCATAGACAATCTTTGGTTTATTAATATTTTTTGCATAAAATGCCATAGGCATGTCTGTTATTATTATGTCTGATTTTTCAACATTATTTTTTATAAGTGTATTCATATCTTTATGATAATAATAATTAAGTAAACTACGGGTATGTAAATTATCTAAACTAATCATATTCTTAATAGTGTATGTCAATTGTTTAGTAAATGATAGATATTCGGGAATTTCAATGGTTTTAAAATCGTTTAATTCATTTTGGATGTTGCTTATAGGGTATTTGCCACTATCAAAACATAATAAGTTAATATCATATTTTGAACCAAGATTTTTTATTAAGTGATATATGGGTAAAGTAGCTCCAACAGTCATTGAAGGTATATCATGACAGATAAGTAGTATGTTAGTCATAATATCACCTAATAGCCTCTTGATAAATGTTTAAAATTTTGTCTGATACGGTGTTCCATGATAAATTTTCATAAATGTATGTTTTACCGTTAGTTAATTGCTCTTGTTTTAATTGATTATCTTCAATTATATTTATAATTGCATTTGTAATCTGTTCAATGTTTCCATATTCAACAATAGTACCTGCATTTATTTTTTCAACTAATTCTCCGGATTCTTTTGTAACTATTACTGGTGTGTTTGATAAAATTGATTCAAAAACTGTTAAAGATACTCCACCCATATATTTAACTGGATTTACAAATACTTCTGCATCTTGATATAAGCTAATTTTTTCTTCTTCTTTAATAAAACCTGTGAAGATAACTTTCTCTTTGATATTATGTGTTTTAATAATTTCATCTAATTCTTCTTTGTATGGTGTGATTTTTCCAGCAATAATTAATTTATAATTTGAATATTTCTCAGGTAGATTAGCAAATGCTTCTATTACATGATTAATACCTTTTAATTTGTCTAATCTTCCAAAATACAATAAATATGGTTCTTTTATATTGTTATTGGATTTAAATATTCCTTTAGGTGGTAAATTAGCATATTCTTCTAAATTCATTCCATTGTATATTACTTCTACTTTTTTTGCTTTCATTTGTTTATCATAATACGCTTCTTCTTCTGAAACAGCTATTGTTGTATTTGCATTACGAATTATGGTGTTTCCATACATAATATCATATATTTCTTTAATAACTTGTTTATCAATATGTTTTGGGGTGGAAGCGTGAGGTTGTAATACATAAGGAATATTGTATTTTTTAGCATATTTTATTACTATGTTATTTTGATAAGATCTCAATTCATGTAAATGAATAATATCAAAATTACTAATGTTTTTATCAAGCCATTCTTTCATTTTTGGTGAATAAATAAAAAGAGCTAAATTAAATTTATATTCAATTGGAACCATAGTCAGATTTTCTATTTTATCAGTATCCTCCTGATTATAATCAAATGTTGTTGTTAAAATAGTAACATTATGTCCCTTTTTAGTAAATTCTTTGGAAAGATTGTAACATACATTAACATCTCCACCACGCATAAATGAAAAGTAAGGAATGACTTGCAGTATATTCATAATAATCCCTCAAAAAAATAGTAAATTTAGTTAGATATCTTTTAATAAGACATCTAAAATTATTGTTTCTAAAATGTTTTCAAATTTAATGGTAATTTTACGCCAATCATTATCTTCAACAAAATTATAACCCTTAAGTCCTATTTGTTTAATTTTTTCTTTAGTATTTAATTTTTGATTAATAACGTCTAAAACTTCTTCTGGACGATTTACATATAATACGCCATTTTTATCACCAAATTCTGCTGTAAGTCCGGGAAGTCTAGTAGCTATTATAGGTTTTTGCATAGCCATATACTCATACATTTTAATAGGAACAATATCCTGCATTATTATTTCATCTTGGTATGCAGGTAATATACAGATATCACTTGCACCTATAAATTCGGGCATTAAAGTGTATTTTTGTCGACCTGTTAGAATTAATTGATCTTCTAAATGATATCTTTTGCTGATTAATTTTAATGCTTCATAAGCATCTCCATCTCCAACAATTAATAATTTTATATTAGGATATTTGTTTTTATTTTTACCTAATTCAATTGCTAATTCTTTAAGTCCTGCAAAGTTATATAAAAATCCCATGAAAAATAAAACGGTATCCTTTGGACTAATGTGATAATAATGTCGTATTTTTGAACCATTATATTTTTTATAATTAAATTGATTTAGGTTAATTCCTGCTCCAATAATATCCATATTATGTGGATTTGCTCCTAATTCAACAGCTTTTTCATTTAATTTACGGTTAATTGTTAGAACATAAGAGGAATTCTTAATTGTTTTTTTGGTAATCTGTTCACCAAGTTTTCTAAATATTTTTTCAGGAATTAATTGGTATAATACGTCAATGAAATAATAAACAAAAGGAATATTATTCTTTTTAGCAAGTTTACTGGCTATATTTGCATTTAATATTCCAAAACCTATTATAATGTCCGGTTCAAACTCTTTAATTTGTCTTTTTATTTCTTTTTTATGATAGTGTATTATTGAAAAATAATTAAGTACAGGTAATTTTATTAGAGGAGGCCGGATTACCGTTACGTTATCTGTATTATAAACTTTTTTATAATGTTCGAAAACTTGTCTTGGGGATTTAGTACTATCACCAGATTTTTTATCAATTTTCCAATCTATTTCATAGTCTATAACTCTGATTTCATGTCCTCTTAATCCTAATAGTTCCATTAAATGGTGTTGTTGATGTGGATTACGTTTTATCCAATCAGATTCTTGCACTACTAATATTTTCATGTTATCACCATTAAAATGAAATTTTATTATTCAAATATTAAAATTCAGCACTTTTTTGTATTGAGTCCCAGTTATCAACAAACCATTGATGGGTATTAACTAAACCTTCATCAAATGTATGGGTTGGTTTGTAATCTAATATTTTTTTAGCTTTATCTATTGAAGATAAAAGTTTCTTTTTAGCATCCCAATCTCTTCTTTCAGTAAATTTAATTCCTGCTTCATTATCACATAATTCATTTACACGATTTGCCATATCAACTACTTTATGATCTTGTCCAGAACCTAAATTAATTGATTCACCAATAGCTTCTTCAACAACACCTAAACTAGCAAGACCATTTACAATGTCTTCTACATATGTCCAATCACGTGTTTCACTACCATCTCCAGTAATAGGTAAGGCCTGTTTATTCATAGCCCAGTACATGAAATTAGGTATAACATTTCTATATTTACCTGGAACTTCTCCTGGTCCAAATACATTGAAAAATCTTGCATTTGCAATTGGCATATCATATAAATTGTGGAAATAATTAGTGTATAATTCTCCAAGTAATTTAGTAACTTGATATGGTGTATGTAAACTTATACTTATGTCATGTTCTTCAAAAGGCATTTTTGAGTCTAATCCATAAACTCCACATCCACTACTAGAATATACAAATCGTTTAACACCGGTTAATTGTGCATGTTCTAATACTTTTAAAATACCTAATCCATTAACTTTAAGATCAGTTTCTGGTTGATCTACAGAATTTTGATTAGCAAAATGAGCAGCTAAATGAAAAACATAACTAGGTTTTTGTTTAAAAGCCCATTTTAATCCTTCATCATCACATATATCTCCCTTAATAAATTGAATACAATCATCTTCTGGAATATTCCAAGTATAAGCTGAAGAAAGATTATCATAAACAATAATTTTTTTTGGATTATATTCTGCTAATTTTCTAGTTAAATTACTTCCAACACAACCGGCACCGCCAGTAATTAATATTATTTCATCTTCATATGCGCTTGATACATCTATCATAATACTCTTCCAATATTTTTTTAATTAATTATATTATTAAAGTTAATTAATTATTTCTTTTTTGTTTTATTTAAATTTTGATAAATTGAATAACTCAACATATAATGAAATAATTATTCATTGCTGAAAAAAAGGCATTAAATCTATTAATTTAAAAAATCAATTGATTATGGAAATATAATTTAATCAGTTCATGTTAAAAATTGAAATAATAAAACAAGTCCTAGTAATTAGTACGGATACTCGGATAAATATTATTATAGCCAATATTACGTGTTATTTCATTTGTATCTTATTATCACTAAAAAGTATAATGATAATTATTAAATGAAATTAACTAAAACTATCATTAACTTCCCGTAAAAATTTAATGGCTTCTTCAAATCCTGAATCGATTTCTTTTTTGTTGTTTTGGTACTGATTTTTAACGAATCCTACTGTATTGTGGTCTAATGCAATATGGGGTATGTGCATGTATTCTGGTCCATATATTAAAGGTAAATAATCTTCATAGTTATTAGGACATGAAAATTCATAATCTTCAAAAGTTATTTTATTTAATGGATAAACGTATTCTGTATTATACAGTCTATTATGAATATTATTATGTAAACCATCAACAGCATCGGATAAATATTTTGTTGGTTCTGTGGTAAAATGCATTTTTTCATTTTGAGTTTTAAGTCCTTCTTCGAAAGTCCACGTACCATTTTCGATATTATCCCTAAATTCTACTTGTAAGTTGGTTTGTTTATTATTACGTTCGGAAGTTATACCTTCTTCTTTGATGTAATCTTTAGGAAATACATCAAAGTGAACAAATGGTTTAATATAGGCACATTGGAAAAATAGTATAAATGTTCCACTATTAAGTATGTCTAATTCGTTTGCATCATTAGGATAATCTTTATGTGGTTCTGTAAGTTTTGAAATAATTAATTTATCTTTTAAGCCAGGAATATTTTCTATTTCTTTAGGGAATATTTCTACAAATGATTCATAATCTTTTCTAGGCATTCCAATATCTATATCATCATCCCATGGAACAAAGCCTCCATGTCTAACTGCTCCTAATAAGGTTCCATAATCTAACCAATAGTCTAAATCATGTTTTGTACAAATTTTATCAAATAATTTTAGTAATTCTAATGATAATAATTGTATTTGGCGCATTACTCCAGTTGCCTTTATGTCACAGCTACTAAATATTAAATCTAACATTCGGTAATGGGATTCTATTTCTTTGAATTTATTATTATTATTAAATTTTTGTACCAATTCAATCATTTTAGGGTGATTTTTAATACTTTCAGGTAGTATTTGATATATTTTAGATAATACAGGAACCATTTCTTATTCTCCTACGACTTTCTATTTTTTAATTTATTTTTTAAATTATTTAGTTTTGTATAATCCTATTTTTATTCAAATATATGTAAGCTCATTTTTAAAATGATTTCTAAACTGTATTCTTTTATATGAATTATTTGATTATATTGGAATTATTCAATTAGTATATAAAATATAGTTTAATTATTTATTAATATAATAATTAAATGTCAATTTTCTTTATTTTTTTTATTCTCGTATGTTAATATTAACTATTTTTAAAATAATTTTTATTTTTTTTCTATTTAACTTACACAATTTCAAATAATTGTTTATTTAATATAGAAAGTTTTTTATAAGTTTTAATTCATACTATTTATTATGATGCCTATTGCTAATTATAATGATACAAAAATTAAGATATTTTCTACAAATAAAGGAATTAAAATAGTGGATAGTCCAATAAAAATCCAAATTTTAAATATTCTTGAGGGAGAAGTCAGTGAAGCAGAAATTGTCAAACAAACAAATAAATCAAAATCTACAATATCTGTTCATTTAAAAAATCTTATTGATGAGGGAATCATTAGTTTTAGATCTCATCCGATGGATAAAAGAAGTAAATTATTTTATATATATGCAAATTATATAGGGGAAATATATCCAGATAGAATCATTTATAGATTGCCAGAAATGCTTTCAGATATAAATACAGAAGCAGATTTATATATTGAAGAATTAAGACAATTAAAATCCATGTTACTTATTCATGGACTTCAATTAGAACCTTTAGAGATAAAAACTGGTGAAATCATAGGAAAAAAAATTATTGAAAGTTTAGAATTTGAAACTTTAGAAGAGTTAGTAGATTCATTAGGTGTTAAGTTTGAATCATTGAACATAGGTACAGTTAAAATTGCTAGTACAAATCCTTTAATTTTAAAAAATTATGACTGTAATGAATGTTTTAATGTTCAATATAATATACCAACATGTAATATGACAAAAGGAATTCTTAAAGGAATATTCTCTGAATATTATGAGGAAGAAGTTTCAGTTGAAGAAGTAGAATGTAAATCAAAAATGGATGATAGTTGTACATTTATTGTAAATTTATAATTCAATAGGGCTTAAATTTCTTTATTTTTCTTTGAATGGATACAGGGATAAACGTAAACCAATCACCCATACATGTACGGATTAACCTGTGTCTAAAAAACTTTTTTTGTAAATTAGGTAGTGTTTTATAATAACCTTCACTCATTGAAGCACCTTTAGATCGGTGTTCTAATTTTGTTGGGATTATGTATGCTTCGTATCCTTTTTCTTTAATGGTATATACATAATCAACAGCATATAAATGCCAATCAGGGCATCTTTTTTCATTTAGAGGGTATTGTTGGAAAATATCTCGAGGAATAATAAATAAACATTCATCTAATGATGATGCAATTTCAGGTTTATTTATTTTATTTGGTGTAACATCTACAGGATTAATGCCCTGTTTTATATTGCTATAAACTGTACTATCATTAATTTTTCCAGCAACTCCAACAATACCTGCATTATCTAAATTACTAAGTTGAATTCTTGTTTTTTTAATCCAATCAATATCAGTAAAGTTAATGTCTTGATGAGCAAATATTAAATATTCACCTGTTGATTGTTTAGCCCCATAATTTAAAGCACTACTGGCGCTGCTGAATTTTTGATTTCTATTATCAACTAAAATTAATTCATATTCTTCAGTCTGTTTTTCAAGGCTGCTTAATAGGAAATCATTAAGAATATTTTCATTATTGTATACACAAATTATGCTCATCATTTTTAATCCCTTATTCTTTTCAATATTTTTTCAGGTATTGCTTGTTTTAATATATTAAAATCATCTTCATTGAATGTTTTAATAGCAAAGATAACTCCAAAGTACACGATTATACCAACAGCGATACTTACAAATAAATCTAAATTTAGACAGTATATTACTACTCCCATTACTATACTTGCAATCAGTGGTTTGATAATAACACTAATCACTGGTACTTTATATCCAGCTCTATGCATGATGTAAATGTAGAATAATACCATACTTACTTCATTTATAACAGTAATCATTGCAGCACCTATTCCACCAAATAACTGGATTAGTATGAAATTTCCTATAGTACTAAATAACATACAGATAAATGTTGCTTTTAATGTCTCATGTTGTTTGTTGATTGATGCTATACTAGTTCCTAATATATAACTAAGGAATATTGCAGGAAGAGCCCATATAATTAATCTAAGTATTGGTATTGTGTTTACATAACTGGAACCATACATAAATAATATAATTTTATCTGAAAGTATCATAGTTCCCATAGATATTGGTATACTCAGGATTGAGAGATACTTAAGTGATTTTTTATATGAATAATCAAGTAAATCTTTACTTTCCACGTAATACTGTGAAAATAAAGGTAATATTGCTGTTGAGTATACAGTTGGTATGAATATTAATGCTTGCATCAAATTAAATGCGGCAGTATATTCTCCAGTCACAGCGCTACTTGCTAACACATTTAATAAAATTGTGTTCATTTTAAATGAAATTAATGCGAATATGCTTGTAATAGCTAATGGAAATGCATTGTAAATCAAATATTTCCATAGTTTAAAATCCTTTTGGAAATGTATTAAACCATAATTTTTAGTACACATTGCGAAATTATAAATTAATACAAAAATTGAGGATATTACATAAACTCCTGCAAATTCAATTACGGACTGCTTAGTAAATACACATAATAGTATACCTGCGAACATTGAAACGGCATTAATTATTTCTGCAATTGATTGGTATTCCATTTCTTCATATGCTCTAAACATTGATGTAAATACGCCACTAAATGCATTGATAATAATGGAAGCACCTATTAGATAAACAACATATTTTGTTATGGAATCAAATGTGCCTATATTTACAAAAATTGTTAAAAGCAGCATTGTAATTATTGATAATATTAACTTAATTGTACCATGGTTACCTAAATAACTATAAGTTTTATCTTTATCTCTTGCAACTTCCCTTATTGTAAGAGTAGAAAGTCCTAAATCGGTGAATATAGCAAATAATCCGGATATTGCAGTTGCAAATGATATTATACCAAAATTACTAGTTCCCAAGTATCTGGCAGAATATAATGTATAAAAAAATGCAAGAACATAACTTATCATTTGGGATAAAAATAATACGCTGGTGTTCTTGACTAATCGCCTAACAGTATTCATAAATTATCACTTATTCATATTTATTTTATTTATTTTAGAATATGTCTTTTGTTCACTAGTTTTAAAGAATTATAAACAGCCATATCCATATCTAAATATTTATATTCAGCGCAACGACCTATAAAAATAATATTCTTATATTCATCACCTAATTTTTTATATTTTTCATATAATTTAACATTTTCCTTATTTATAATAGGGTAGGATGGCATATTTCTTTCTTCAAAATTTGGATTAAATTCGGATGGATATTCGAATTGTATTGTTGTTTTATCTATTTGTTGTCCAGTTATATATTTATATTCAGTTATACGGGTAAAATGATAATCATTAGGATAATTTATTGTTGCATTTTGTTGAAAATAACTTTTATCCATGGTTTCGTTTATTGTAACTGTTGAACGATAAGGTAAATGTCCATATTTATAATTAAAAAATTCATCTATCATTCCTGTAAATATTAATTCTCCTTTAAATAGTTCTTTTTTATAATATATCTCTTTATTTTCATAATCAATATCTATTAAATTATTATAATCTGTTTCAAGCAGAAGATCTATGTTTGGACTTAATAACATTTTTTCAAACATGTGAGTGTAACCTTTGGAAGGTATGCCCTGGTATATACTAGTATGATATCTACAATCATATGAAACTTGTATTGGTAAGCGGTCAATTATTGATTTATCAATATCTTCAGGTTTACAATTCCATTGTTTCTCATTGTAATGTAAATAAACATTTTCATAAACATATTGACCGAGTTTTTTTAAATAGGGGTCATCTGAATCAAGAAGTTCAAATATGGATATTTTGTCATTTACATTGTATTTATCTATAAGAACCGATTTTATATTATCTGCATCTTCTGGTAAACATTTGTCAATACTTATTAGATTAAATGGTAATGGTACAAGTGTTCCATCAATATTTCCTACTACTTTATGGCTGTACATATTCCAATTTGTAAATGAAGATAAATATCGGTAAACTTCGGTTGAATCAGTATGAAAAGTATGAGGACCATATTTATGGATTAAAATGCCATCATCATTTTTAAAATCGTAACATAGGCCGCCAATATGATTTCTTTTTTCGATTAATAAAATTTTTTTATCTAATTTACTAGCTAATTGTTCAGCCAGGGTTATTCCGGTTATTCCAGCACCAACAATGATAAAATCATATGACATTTTTTTCCTCCTATTTTCATGATTGATAATGTGGTTAATTATTATTTCTATTGATTATTTTTATTCCTTTTCGTTGTAAGAATATCAACATAGCTAAAGTTATAAATATTTCAGTTGTTGCGAAGGATATTGCTATTCCTTTTTCCTGTATTGTTAATATTAAAATAATTCCTAAGAATATATTGATTATTCCACCAGTTAGTACAATAGATGTGAATGCTTTTTTGTAATTGAATGTTAGCATAGTTTCAACACCAAAAACGGTACTTAATGCCACAGCAAATGGTACTACTGATAAAATTTGAAGTAATATGATACTATTTGTATATGCTTGTCCAAATAGTAGTAATATTGCAGGTTCAGCAAATAAATATAATCCTGCAGATAATATTAATCCGACAACAGCCATTATTTTAGTTAATTTACGAATGAATGATATACTTGACGTTTTATCCTGATTTGCTTTTCTACTGATAAATGGATATAATGCTTGTGAAATTGGATTAAGTAATCCATTCACAGCTAATATTATTTTTTCAACAATACTGTAATATCCTACAAGAGTATTATTTGTTAATAGTCCTAAAAGGAATGTATTTGTTGTAGTATATAAATTAATGGATATTGTTGATATAAATACGTACCATCCTTCTTTTAAATGATATTTAAATTCATCTATTGTTGGCAGCCCAACTTTTATATTAAATTTTGTTATTCCAATATATATTCCGATTATTCCAGTTACAATAAATCCAAATGAATTTATTACTGGAACTAGTATATAATCACTTTCTTGGTGTATGAATACAAATATCAATACTGTAAATAGAACTTTACCAATTATATTGATAATACTTGTGTATTTCATGTATTCCATACCCTGAAATAACCAGGTAGGGAACAACATATAACCAAGTACCATTCCAAATGTTAAAAGATAAACTAGTGCATCATTATTAAATTTTGGAATAAAAGTTATAATTAGAATTAAGATTATAAAACTAATCAAAGTTAATAATAACTTTATTATCATAACAGAATTAAAAATTCGGGAAATTTTATGCCTATCTTCTCTTACAATTGATATTTCACGTGTTGCAGATAAATTAAATCCATAATCGGTGAATATTTGAAAATAAGTTATAAGAGATATTGCATATTGGGTTAAACCAAATTTATCCGGACCTAATATCCATGTTAAATAAGGTAAAGTAATTAATGGTAAAATATAACTGGCAAATTGTAAACCAGTTAAAGATACCATATTTTCAAGGATTCTCTTATATTCTGCTTTTTTTATTATATTTTTTATTGAAATCATTTAAAACCCTTGAGTATTTTTTTTAAAATATTTGAATGAAAATCAGTTATTTTCAAATTCGTTTACAAAGTATTTTATGGTTTCATCCAATTCTTTATCAAAATCGTTTTCACTAACAAATCCAAATTCATTTTCGGCTTTGCTTATATCTGCTACAGAATGTTTTATGTCTCCAGACCTCGCAGGTAAATATTCTGGATTAAAATCATATCCCATGGTATCACAAATTTTCATAAGTAATTCATTAATTGATGTTTGTTTTCCATGAGCTACATTAAATGATCCGGTGGCTTCACTTAAAGCAACATTGATGTTTGCTTTTGCAATGTTTTTCACATATATAAAATCTCTTGTTTGTTCTCCGTCACCATAAATTTTAGGTCTTTCATCATTTAATAAAGCAGTAATAAATAATGGAATAACTCCACTATATGCTGAATTAGCATCTTGTCGTGGTCCAAATACATTAAAATATCTTAAACATGCTGTAGGTAAGTTATATGTATGTGTAAATGTATAAGAATATAATTCAAGTGTTGCTTTGGAAACTGCATAAGGAGATAATGGATGTAATGGTGCAGTTTCAATATCAGGTAATACTTCAGATTCACCATAGACTGCTGCTGAAGATGCTGAAACGACTTTTTTAATATTTGTATTATGTGCTGCTTTTAATACTCTAAATGTACCATTAATATTGTTATTATTGCAGAATTCTGGTCTTTGAATACTTTCTGGCACACTTACAAATCCTGCTTCATGAAAAACATAGTCGTGTCCTTCAAATGCTTTATCTAATTCCATTGTTGTAATGTCTGCACATATCAATTCTATATTGTCGTGGTTCATATTTTTTAAGTTTTCTACTTTACCTGTTGACATGTTATCGATTATAGTTACTTTAGAAGCGCCTTGTTCTATTAATGTTTCGACTATATGTGATCCTATAAATCCAGCTCCTCCAGTGACTATACATTTCTTATTTTCCATTATGCTCCTCCAAGAATTCTTATGATTTCATTGTTCTGTTTATTTTTTATGTTAATCTTAGTATTAATTTTTAGGTATTGGTTACATTAAATCGTAAATTGAGTACTCTATATGGTGAAGAAATATTACCTTTATATAATTCAATAAATAATTGTTGGTTATCTCCAACTATATTTGTACAATCCATATAGTAAGGTATTGTTATGTTTTGGTTATCTTTCAAAGTTAAATTATATTGATAAATTAATTCTTGTTCTTTTTTTATTTTGACAGTGTAATTATCTTCCATATTTTCATGATTTTTAATTCCAATATTAATTTTCTCTATGGAATATTTAGATACATTAACAGGATAGTCCGTGGTGTTTCCATTAGCATCTAAAATATAAAATTCAGTAAAACCTTCTCCAGGATTATGAATTACTACTAAATAAATTACTGATATGATAGCAATTATCAGGACAGTTATTAAAATACCTTTGATGATTTTATTTATTGTGGACATAATTCATCAATCTTTATATTAATTATTATAATATTATATGATTGTTTTCATATACATAATTATATAATATAATTTTTTATTGTGCAGAGGTTTAATATGAGTAAAAAGTTTTATGTAACTGATTGTGAAGGACCATTGTCTATCAATGATAATGCTTATGAAATTTGTGATTATTTCATTAATGATGGTGCTAATTTTTTTAGTATTTTAAGTAATTATGATGATATACTCGCACAACAGAATGAAGATTACTTGGCAGGAACAACATTAAAATTCATTGTACCTTTTTTAAAAGCTCATGATTTAACTAATGAGGATATTATTGATTATTCTGAAGATAATATATTTTTATTAAATGGTGCTATGGATATGATTAATTATGTGCAGGATATGATGCCTTTTTACATAGTTAGTACTAGTTATGTTCAATATATTAAAGCTTTATGTAATTATACTGGTTTTATATTTGAAAATACTTATTCAACACAACTAGATTTAAATAATTATAATTTAACCTATGATGAACAAGATAAATTGTTTGAAATAGAAGATAATATTTTATTAGATTCAAGTTTTGAAAATATAGATTATTTATTTAAAAATACAATAAGTAATATGGATGTCAGTAAATTAATGGATACTGTAAATCCGGTAGGTGGTATAGGTAAACGAGATGCTATACTTGATATAATAAATAAAAATGATTATGAACCTTATAATTTAATGTATTCAGGAGATAGTATAACTGATAAAGAAGCATTAGAATATACAAAAGAGAATGATGGGTTAAGTATATCCTTTAATGGAAATGAGTTTTCAATAGATTCTGCAGAAATAAGTATAGCTTCTGAAAATAATTTAATATTAGGAGTTTTTGCAGAAATATTTAATAATAAATCAAAAGAAGGAGTATATGATTTTATTCATAATTATCATGAAGATCCTTTGGAATCAATATTATCTTCTTCAAATAATAAAGAATTGGTGCAAGATTTATTACTCAATAAACCTTCAATAGATATAGTAACTGATAATAATAAAAAAGAATTGATAAATACTTCTAAAATAGTAAGAAATAAAGTACGGGGAATAGATATAAGTAATTTAGGATAGGTGATAATATGGATTTTGAAATAGAAGATACTTACTGTGAAGCATTTACAGGAACATGTATTAGGATGATTGTAACTGCAGAAGATCAAATAACTATTAATAAAATTGCTAATGATGCATCAGCAACTCCTGGAACTGTGATTGGAAGAACAGAATCTGGTGTTGAAAAATTCTTAGATGCTGAAGAAACGCCTGATGGAAGGCCTGGTGTTATAATACAATTCTGGTACAATACAAAAGATCTAGATAAATTTGATAAAGAATTATCCTTTAGAATAAGGCAAGATATCCTTGTAAAACCTTTTGTAAAAATATTTGATGCATCAATTAACCCATTTGATTATATAGATACAACAGAACATGTAGGTCACTGTGGTGATGGTTATGAATGGACTGAAGAACTTTATGGAAGAACCATGATACATGTACCGATATGTGTTCCTGATTTTTACATTGAACAAAAATTAGGTTGTATGGAAGGAATTATGGGAGTTAATTTTTGGTATTATTGTAGTACAAAAGAAGCAGTTCTTGAAGCAGGTTATAAAGCATTAGATGCTTTAGCAGAAGTGGATGGTATTTGTACTCCTTTTGATATTTGTTCTGCAGGTTCTAAAGTTGAAACAAATTATCCTGAAATAGGTCCTACAACGAATCATCCATATTGTCCTTCACTTAAGGAAAGTTTAGGTAATGAATCTAAAGTGGAAGAGGGCGTAAATTATATTCCAGAAATAGTTATTGATGCATTAGATGAAGAAAGTGCAATAAAATCATTAAAAGCAGGAATTGAAGCTATGGATGGGGTTGAAGGAGTCATTAAAGTATCTGCAGGAAATTATGGTGGAAAACTTGGTAAATATCAGTATCATTTAAAAGATATTGTAAATAAAAAATAATTGGGGACATACAATGTTTGATATAATTGGATGGGGTGCATTAAACGTAGATAGATTATGTTTAGTAAATGAATTTGCTCCATGTGATGGAGAAACATTTGTTAATGCAGAAACAAAGGCTTGTGGTGGTTCAGCAGCTAATACCATAATTGGGATGGCTAAACTTGGATTAAATACTGCATGTATTGGAAAAATAGGTACAGATTCAAATGGTAAGATGATGATTGATTATCTGAAATCTAATAATGTAAATATAGATAATATCATTATATCTGAAGGTGAAACAGGTGAAGTAATTGGGTTTGTAGATAGTACAGGAGATCGTAAATTATATGTCACACCAAAAGTAAATGATAAAATTTTAAATAATGAGGTTAATCGTGATTTTATCACTGATACAAAAATTTTACATTTAACCTCTTTTGTTGGACTTAATCCTAAAGATCCATCTGTTCAAACACAAATGGAATTACTTGAAGAATTATCAGGTAAAATAAAAATATCATTTGATCCGGGTATGTTATATGTCAATAGGGGTAAAGAATTTATGGATAAATTAATTTCTTTTACCGATATTCTTCTAATTAATGAACAGGAATTATTAATCACTACTCAAAAAGATAATTTGGATGATGCAATAAGTGAAATTGTTGATAAAGTAGAAATATTGGTTATCAAACGATCTAAAGAAGGTTCTATTATTAAAAAAGGTGATGAGGAATATAATATAGGAATTTTTAATGTAGATACTGTAGATACTACTGGTGCAGGTGATGCATATAATGCAGGATTTTTATATGGTTTAATCAAAGGTTATACACTTTATGAATCTGGAATAATTGGTAGTTATATTGCAGCACAATCTACAACTAAGTCTGGCGCTACTGAAGCGATTCCATTAATAAATGATATTAATATTAATGAAATAATACAAAAAACATATTAAAGTTAATAACAAATATACTTAATAAAACTTTTTAATTTTTTTTTCACGGTGACAAAATGGGAGATACTTCTGAAATAAAATCTATTTTAAAAACTTCTAATCGTTTGGAAAAAATCAATGAAACTTTAAACAAAAAAAATTCTATTACTTTATCTGATATAGTTACTCTATTGAGTTCTGAAGGAAGTTATATATTAATTATTATATTGATAGCACCATTTTTATTTCCAGTATCATTTCCAGGAAGTAGCACACCTTTTGGATTTTTAATTATATTAATAGCTATTGCTACAATATTTGATCGTAATTTATATTTACCAAAAAGAATAGCCGAAATTGAAGTTTCAAAAGAGACTTTAAATTCATTTTTTAGCATATTAAAAAAATTTTTAGGCTATTTAGAACGAATAGTTAAACCAAGAGGTAAATTAACTTCAAATAAATTATTGAGTAAATTTAATTTAATTGTTATAATTGTATTGTCTTGTCTGTTATTATTACCTCTTCCAGTGCCTTTGACAGATTTTATACCTGCTTTGGCTATATTAATATTATCAATAAGTAATTTAGAAGAAGATACATACGTGATGATTTTAGGATATTTAGCAGCATTAGGTGCTGTTTTATATTTCTATAGTATAGGTGCTGTAGGAATTGAGATTATAAGAATAGTATTAAATAAATTAAACATAATTTAATTTAAAAAAAAGAAGGATGTTTAAAGGTAATTATTTTTTTCTACCTTTAGGACGTGGAATGACTCTATTTTCATCATTAGCTTTTGTTCTATTAATTTTATTAATTTTATTTTTCCAATTACTTGAACTAGAATAAAAACTCATTTTTTCTTTTGATTCATTAATTTTTCTTACATGTGGCGTTTCATTTTCATGTATTACTCGGACAGTTGGTTCAGTTTTGATATTTTTTTCTTCTTCTTCTAAAGAAGTAATTATGTTATCGTCGTCATGGTCTATAATGATATCATCATCATGATTTATTATTATGTCCTCGTCATGGTCTATAATGATATCATCATCATGATTTATTATGATATCATCTTCTAATCCCATATCAGTTTCACGTTCTGGAATAATATCCTCAGGAGTTTCATGATTAAACAAGGAATTTTCATCAGCTGTTACTTTATCATTGGTATAAATAGGATTTTCTTTTGGTTGTGTTCTGGATACTTTTGCTTGTCTTGGATGGAATGTTCTTTTTATAGTATCTTTTAATAATTTAAAAGAACTTTTTACAGAAGATTCTGATTTCTTATCCTCTTCAGTTTCAACAGGTTGTGTATCCTTATCTTTTTTTGATCTGAATATACTTCTTTTAGGTTGGCTTACTATATTTTCTTCATATAATTCTGTTTTCTGTTTATCTCTTTCCTGCATATTTTCTATTTCAAGTAACACGTCTTTAAATGGTGCTTCTGTATTATTTATATAGTAATTAAGCCATGGTGCTAAAGGATAATCTGAAAGTCTTTTCAACGATACCCATCCGTAATCTTCATAGTTTTTAGAAAGTATTAATTCACCATTTAATATGAAACCTTCCATTAGCACGTGTATTTCACTAAGGTTTCTATCATTATATTCACTAACACCAATAATTTTACCTGGATATACATAATATCCAATTTCCTTTTGTATATTGTTAGTCACGGATTCATCAAAACTTTCTTCTTCTGTTAGAGGGGTACGTGGAAGATCCCATACTGCTTTTTTATCCATACGATTTTGTTTAAGAAGTAATATTTTGTCGTGTTCACTAGTTATAACTGTTCTCACATACATATTGAATGGTTTTATCATTTTATAAACATCCTTAAGATATCATCTTTTAAAATTAAATTTTATGATTACTATTATATTATATATTTAATTTTTATTAATATTAGATTTTTCGCAGATAATTTTTTTAAAAAAAAATAGTTGGAGGGTTATTGTGTCGTGTTTTCAGTGGTATTAGTTAAATTTTGGGTATTTGCTTGTATGTTGCTTTCACCATAATATGACTTTTCAAGTTTAAGGTCTTGTAATTTTTTATTTAAATCAGGGTTATTTGACAGTAATGATTTAATATCAGAGTATATCTTATTTAATTCTTCATTATTTTTAGTCATTAATGTATTAGCATCATTAATTGCTTGTTGTGCATCATTAGGACTTTTTTCTCCACGTACGAATTGGGATATTGCGTTAAGTGTTGTAACAGTTGCATTTAAATTTTCTGATTCTAATGTAATCCTTTTTATTTGTAAATCAATATAATTATGTTCTGTATCATTAAATGTAAATTGAGCGGTTTCATTTAATTTATATAATTCTTCTGAATATTTTGGTGCCATATCATTATTGATTGTACTAATTAATTCATCAACGTCGGTAGTATTTTGATGGTTAAATTTGTCCGTTGCGTTAATGATTTGTGTTTCTATTGAACTTGCATTTTGTATACTTTTATTGAAATTTTCGGATAACATCTGATTTTGATATGATTCATAGGCTGGTATTCCTAATATCAAAATAACCGCAATTATTATGGCGATTATTATTATTTTTTTATCCATTTTATTTCCTCCTTAACTATTAATTATTCTACTTTATATATAACATTACCATTTTTATTTTTTATAACTATTAAATATAATTTTCAATATTTTTATTATCTTTAAAAAATAAATATAAATTTATTGATTATTTATATGTAAAATATTTAAAAAATGGTGAGCTCATGGAGTATGAGGATGAAGAAAATTCAAGGCTTGAAATGAAAAATCAGATTAAACAGATGGTTCGTCAAGTTTTTGAGTTAGAATTAGCAGGTCATAGGGATGCAAGAGATTTATATAAGGAAGAACTTGCAGGGATGTTAATTAGAACAGATGATGGATCTTTCACATTATTTTCAGAGGAAAGAAATAATGAAGAGGAATCATTACATAGCAAATATGGGGCATTTTCAGAATCTTATGAAAAATTTGCTAATCCATCAAAATTAAAAGAAAAGTCTAAATCTAAATTTGACATACGTGTTCTTGATATTTGTAGTGGTATAGGATATAATGCTTCTGCAATAGTTGATTTATTAAAAGATGATGCTATAGAATTAGAAATTGACATGGTTGAATCATCTATTGAAACATTAGCTGCTACATTATTTATACCTGATCTTAATGAAGCTCATACTTATATTAAAAAATATGTTGAATCTTATTTAATTGAAAAAGGATATTTACAATATAATAAAGTTTTAAGCAACATACCTTCTAACTTACATATAAATATTCACATAGTTGATGCAAGGGATTTCATTAAAAATCTTTCAAAAGATGTAACATATGATGCAGTATTCCTTGATCCATTTAGTCCGGATAAATCTCCAGAACTATACTCTGTTGATTTTTTTAAACAGTTACATAATCATTTAGAAAGTGATGGATTAATTTTAACGTATAGTGCAGCTTCTGCTGTAAGATCTGCTTTTGTTCATGCAGGATTGGATATTGGTGAAGGTCCGGAATTCCATCGCAGTGGTGGAACAGTAGCTTCTAAAGATGTTAATATGATTGACAAACCATTATCTTTTGATGATGTAAAAATGATTGCTTTGAGTGATGTGGGAATTCCATATATTGATCCTGATTTAAGTGATAATTATGATAATATAATCAATAGGCGACAAGAAAAACGTGAAAAAGCCAGATTTAATTATTTATTCCCTTCTTCAAGTAAACTTCCATTATATTTAGGTGTAAATCCTGAAGAAATATCAGATGAAAATCTTAGAAATAAGTTAAACTCATATGTTCAACAAATGGGTTTTACTTCATTAAATGATCCTAGAATATTGGCAATTCTTGATATTGATAAGACACTCTCTAGTAAGGATCAAATTCTTTCGTTACATGAACAGCTTTCTAATATTTTAGGATTATAAAAGAAAAAAGATAGGAAATTCCTATCGATTTAGTTACTTTTAATTGTAGTCACTGAATTTATTTCTATTCTTTTTAGAACGTGTTATATTGATTGCGGTTATTTCACCAATTATAAAAATGTTTATAGTCCACATAGGGTCCACTGTATCTATGGGCAGACCTATACTTTCTTTTAATTTTGTTATAATTTCATTTTTTAATTTGATAGTTCTATTTTTATCATAATTTTCCATATAACATTTGACATTTAATGTGTCTTTATGTGTTATTTTATGTCTTATTTTTTTAGATATTGTTGCAATTATATAATTTAAATTACTCAATACGCAGGTTACAGGAACTATGGTAGTGATTTCATTATTATTTTTCAATTTATTTATAAGTTCTTCTGGATTTGAATATTCAATAAAGTATATTAATGGATCTTCAGATTCTTTTAGATAATAAGAGTTATTTAATTGATTCATAATTTTATGAAATTGGTATAGTATTTCATCTAGTTCGTATGGTGTTTTTACTTCATTGAATTTTACTAAAATTTCCTGATTTTTAACTTTCATAATATTTTTTAATAACGCTCCTTATACAATGTATAAATTTTATATTTAATTTTATATATTTTATACTATTTAATAGTTATTATTAAAAACTTTATATTATAATATTTACATAATATTAATATGAATAAAAAAGGTACTATAAATTTGGAATTTATGATATTAGTATTGTGTTTATTAACTCTTTTTTTGATATTAATATCAATTTCATACAATGAATTTAATGCTATACAGGAAACTCAAAATAGAAAAGAGGCGAGAATGATTACTAGTACTATTTCACATATAATAAACAACGTTAATGTTCATTCGGAAGGTTTTTCACAAAGTTATAAACTACCGGATATGATTAATAAAGAAACTTATGTGGTACAAATAAATTCTACAGGAGTTTATGTAAATTCTCATTATCAATTAACATATAATAAGTTTATACCTACAAATGTTTACTACAAAGATACAAATAACAAAAATATGTATTTAAAACCGGGAAATGAATATCAATTTATTAATAAAGGCAATAGAATAGAAATATATCAAATAAATTAAAATTATCTTATTTTATTTTAAAGAAACAACAAACTCATTATGAATAATAAGGGACAACTGTCAGTAGAATACATTTTATTGTTAGGCATTATACTAATGATTATTATTACATCAACAAGTATGTTCATAAATCAATCCGAAAAAAATCAAATAATGACTCAGGCTCATATTGGAGCTCAAATTGGGGTTGATAAAAATGGATATGCATTATATTATAATGATACCTTTAATAATTATATGGATAACTATCCACGACTTTTAACGCCAACAAAAGTAAAAATAACTGAAATAGAAATGTATGAAATAAACAGGAATACATTAGAATTAGAAGTAATAGTTTATTCATCTGATACATTAAGTAGTACTGAAAAATACATCATAGGTTCAAGAATAAATTATTATGTAAGAAAAACAATAACTAAATCATTTAATAAAACACAAGTCACGTTATATTATGATCCGGCATTAACTAATAATTATATTGTAAAAACTAGAACTGTTAAATGGAAAAATTGAAAAGATACTAGTATTAAATAATACTAGTTCTAGCAAAATAAGATATTAAAATTCCGATTAACCCAAAGATAATTCCGATAGTCCAAATTATAATAACTACCTGATTTTCTTTCATAGGTTTTTTTAGGATAGATCTTATTAAGGAATTAAATCCTCCTTGTGGGGCTACAAGAAGTCCATCTTGTTTGACTTGTGTAGGTTTGAAATTTTGTCGTTCCATCACACCTACACTTTTAAATTTAAGGAGTCCGTCAATAATATTTGGAATAAGCACGATTAATGCAATAATTTTTACTCTACCAATAAATGCAATAATTGCTATTGTTGCACCAATTATTAATGTACCTACATCTCCAGGAAATACATTTGCAGGATATTTATTATAGAATAAAAATGCTATCAATGCACCTAACATTGAAAAAGATATTATAGCTACATCATATTTATTCATAATAATACATGACAATGTTAAAGATGTCATAGCTATGACGCCCAGTCCTGTTTCAATACCATTTAATCCTGCTAACATATTTGTTAGATTAGATGCTATTGAAACTGCTACAGGGATGCTTAGCATATATATTATTCCTACATTTGGAGGTGTAATCCACATAATAGGAAGTCCGGCTATCCATAATAATATTAATTTTTCTTTGGATGATAACATTATTAAGTCATCAACCATTCCTATAAAACCTGTTAGTAATACTACTACTAATGTTATAACTAGTTGCATCTGCCATTCAGGACATAAGTAGACACCCATCATAATAGCAATAGCAAAACCGAAAAGTATGCCAATACCACCCATTTCAGCTATTTCAGGTTTATTTAATTTATGAATATCTTTACCCACAATATTAGCTTTTTTCAAACGTTTGATGAGGGTTGGCATAACTAAAAATGTTATTAGGAGGGCTATTAATCCACAACCACCAGATATTCCTAACAATATCCAATTCAATTATTTCACCTATTTTTCTTTTTGTAAAATGTAATATATGGTTCTCTTTGGTATATTTAGTTCTTCAGATATGTCTTTAACAGATATATTGTTATATCTCATATTTGCTATTTTTTCACAAATATCTTTTGAATACTTAGATTCAGGGCCTTGTTTTAATTTTTTTGATTTTAAATAATATACGCTTTTTTGTTTAATACCTAATCGTTTAGAAATACTTTTAGGTGATAAACCCTGCTCTATCATTTCATCAATTTGATTTTTAAGATTTTCATCATAAACTTTAGGACGTCCTCTATGTTCGACTATATTTATTTTTATATCTAATTCATTCAAAGCATCGATGTATGATTTAGCTGTTCGTTCATATAAACTTCGAGGACAATCGATTTCTTCTAAATCAGGATTATCATCTAATAATTCTATAATTAATCGAGAAGATAAAGGTTTATTTACATGTACTTTTGAACTCATTTTAATACTCTATTTATTTATCAATTGTAAAAATTTTTTTGCTTTATTTGTAGAAGGTTTTTCTATCTTTTGAAGTGACTCTTTTTCTTTTACAGTTTCATCATAATCTACATATAATAAACTAGTAGCTTTATTTAAAGATATGTCTGATTTATTATTTAATGCAATTGCACCACATGTAGCATTATCTGATTTTAAATGTAATTTGTTGTGTTTAATTTCTAAATCAAATTTATATTGTAATGCTTCTTTCATATTATGTATACTTTCTATATTTTCACCATTATCTTTAAGTAATTTAACTATATCTTTTGGGAATATATAATCAAACACTTTTATCTGATTAGAGTCTAATGAAGGTCTTAAATTAGGTATTGGTCCTGAATAATTGTTTCTTCTATTTTCGGATGTGGTGAGGTAATATCTAAACATATCCCATAATATTAAAGTAGTTGCTGTTTCAACGTAGTAATGTTTTTTAATGTCTGATTCTCTTTTTAAATCTTCTTTTAATTCACGATCTAATTCTCTATCGCTGTTCATTAAATTTGCTTTTTTTAATTTGATATATTGTAATTCTGCTTCTAATTCCATACGTTCTTCAGCAGTTCTGGCTAATTTATTGGCATCATTTCTAGCTTCTTCATTTAATCTGTTGTACTTTTTTATTTTATCCATATTGTGGATATGTTGTGGTATGATATCATCAATGTGTTTATTTACAATATTTTCACTATATTGTAAGTATGATATAGCAAAAGCATTTTGAACGTATTTATCATTGATTAATGCAGGTTTTTTATGATGGAATTGTAATAACTCAATACGTGCGTTAGGACCGTATCGTTTACGTAATTCTATTTCATAATTATTTTCATCAGCATAATCAATGTTTGATTTTTTACTCACCCATCTTCCAGTTTCAGGATCTTTTATTTTAGCAATTACAGTTATACTTTTAACACGACCTCTTTTTTCTTGTTTCATTATTTTAATAATGTTACGGTATGCTTCAAGACTATAATTACTTAATTGTGATCTTTTTAATAAATATTCTCCTCCAAGAGGTAAATATTTGATTATTTCTAATCTACTAATTCCACTTTTGTCAACTTCAAATTCTAAATCTTTAGATCCACAAACACATTGCCAATCTTTGACTTTGAACTCTTCATCATAAATTAGAATATTTTCTATATTATTTTTTTTATAATGTTGTCCACATTTATTACAATTTATTATAGCATATTCTTTTAAGTGACCTATGGCAATATTGTGGGATGAAATAGCGGATTTTACTTGATCGAGTATATTTTTCTTACTGGATGCTTTTATACGGAAATATTGTGCATGTCTAGATTGATCATATACATCATCAGGTATAATCTCATGATTAGAAGTATTACCTTTTCCAAAACGTTTCAAAGCACTAAAAGGAGACGTATAACCTCTTATCTCCATTTTATTCCGTAATTTTTG
>AUXO016687100.1_pt1 | contig 35669 bp, 37 predicted proteins | sample 768731 | NCBI WGS metagenome assembly AUXO01 (sample SAMN02715735, study PRJNA202380) | gut metagenome | biome: sheep rumen | host: Ovis aries | place: New Zealand: Palmerston North | reverse complement strand
CCATATTCAAAACTTATGTCATCAATATACTGTAAGCAAATGTATCAGTGCGTGGTGAAATTTCACCCAGTGACATGGTGATTTTTCACCATGAAGTTTAATAATTTTATCCGCCGATTATTTCATTCCAGGAGGGAATTCTTTTTTTCTTTTTGACCGCTTCATCGACAACAGAATAATATTTAATTTTCTTTTCTATGTGTTCAAATCCTGCCTTAAGTTTTTCAAGCTCCGCCAGAGTTTTTTCTTTTTGAGTTTTCATCATCTCAAGAATTTTTTTTGAATTTCTTTTGATGTCTTTTTCATATTCAAAGAATGCTTTAATTTCTTCCAGTGGCAGTCTGGCTTTTTTAAAACATTCAATCGCATTAAGGCGGTCAACATGAAGCTTATTATAAATTCTGTGATAACCATTCAAATGTTCCACATCCTCAAGCAGCCCTATTTCTTCGTAGTATCTGATTGTAGAAGAAGGCAGATTAAATTTCACAGACATATCTTTTATCGTATATTTTGGTTCTTCCATAAAAAAATAATATTTCCCTATTGAGTTAAAGTCAACTTTAAGTTGTATAATTATCTTAGTTTTAATTTTAACTCGACATCCTCTCAATAAATTTATAAGGAGAATTTATGAAATACACTGCATCTGAAAAAAGATACGAAACTATGAAATACAACCGCTGTGGAAAATCTGGATTAATGCTTCCTGCTGTTTCACTAGGGCTATGGCATAATTTTGGAACAAATGATGATTTTGAAACAATGCGCCAGATGTGCTTTACAGCTTTTGATTCAGGCATTACTCATTTTGATCTTGCAAATAACTACGGACCTTTACCTGGTTCAGCAGAAACAAATTTCGGAAAAATCCTTAAGGAAGATTTTACATCCTACAGAGATGAATTGATAATTTCGACAAAAGCAGGTTACAGAATGTGGGACGGACCATACGGTGAATGGGGAAGCAGAAAATATCTTATTGCAAGTTTAGATCAGAGTCTTAAAAGAATGGGTCTTGAGTATGTTGATATTTTTTATCATCACAGAATGGATCCAGACACTCCTCTTGAAGAAACGATGCTTGCACTTGATCAGATTATAAAATCCGGAAAAGCACTTTATGTCGGTCTTTCAAATTACGACGGTGAAACAATGATAAAAGCTTCTAAAATTCTTGAGGAACTTCGCACACCATTCATCATCAATCAGAACCGCTACAATATTTTTGACAGAACGATTGAAAGGAACGGACTCAAAGCACAAGCTCCAAAAAAAGGGAAAGGCATCATCACTTATTCTCCGCTTGCACAGGGACTTTTAACAGACAGATATCTCAACGGAATTCCTGAAGACAGCAGAATTTCAAAAAGCGGTGTGTTCCTTCATAAATCAGATGTTACACCAGAAAGACTCAATCAGATTACAGAATTGAACAAACTTGCAAAAGAACGCGGACAGACTCTTGCTCAACTTGCACTCAGCTGGATTTTAAAAGACGACAGTGTAACAAGTGTTTTAATCGGAGCAAGCAGACCTTCACAAATTACAGACTGCATCAGATGTATTGAAAACACAAAGTTCACTGCAGATGAATTAAACAGAATCAACAAAATATAATCGTATCAATGGAGAAAATTATTTATGGAAAACTTTGACTTTTATGCACCAACTTATTTTGCATTCGGCAAAGATCGTGAAAAAGATACTGGATCACTCGTAAAAAAATTCGGTGGATCAAAAGTTCTCATTCATTTCGGCGGAGGCTCTGTAATACGCTCAGGACTTTTAGACAGAGTAAAAAAATCACTGACAGAAGCATCTGTAAATTTTATTGAACTTGGAGGAGTAAAACCAAATCCAAGAAGCGGCCTTGTTTACAAAGGAATTGAACTTTGCAGAAAAGAAAAAGTTGATTTCATACTTGCAGTTGGTGGAGGTTCTGTAATTGATTCTGCAAAAGCAATTGCTGCAGGAACAATTTATGACGGCGACTTCTGGGATTTTTACGAAGGTAAGCCTGTAGAAAAAGCGCTTCCTCTTGGAACAGTTCTTACAATTTCTGCTGCAGGATCTGAAGGTTCACCAGATTCTGTAATAACAAAAGAAGAAGGAATGCTTAAACGTGGTGCAGGCGGAGATTCTTTCAGACCGAAATTTTCAATTTTAAATCCTGCTTTAACTCAGACTCTCCCTGCATATCAGACTGCATGTGGAATCACAGACATCATTGCTCACCTTTACGAGCGGTATCTTACAAACACAAAAAATGTTGAAACAACAGACAGAATGATTGAAGCTCTGATTCTTGCGATGATCAATGAAGGTCCAAAAGCCATTAAAAATCCTGATGATTATGATGCACGCGCAAACATCATGTGGGCTGGAATGATGGCACACAATAATTCCTGTGGTGTCGGAAGAAGCCAGGACTGGTCAAGCCACGCAATTGAACATGAACTTTCTGCAGTTTACGACTGTGCTCATGGAGCAGGTCTTGCAATTACAATGCCGGCAGTTTTTACATACACAATGAAACACGATGTAATGCGTTTTGCAAGAATTGCCTGCAACGTCTGGAATATTAAAATGGATGAATCAAATCCGGAGAAAACAGCAAAAGAAGGAATTGAAGCTTTAAGAAACTTTTTAATTTCAATTGGAATGCCTAAAAATTTTGCAGAGCTTGGTGCAAAAGAAACTGACATTGAAAAGATGGCATATACCTGCTGTTTTGGAGACGGCTCAGGTTCCGGGAAAATTTATGGATTTACTGTACTCGAACAAAAGGATGTAGAGAACATTTATAAGCTTATGGTATAAGCGCAAACTTTTTACAGGATCCTTTGATTTTTCAGAGGGTCCTGTTTTTTTATGTGCAGAAATTTATCCGCGTGCAAAAGAATTTTTTATCAAAAGAAATTCCTTCATCTTCTGAAGAAGAATAAAAAGATTTGCCCTGTCTTCAAACTCTTTACGTTCAACAGGAAGCGGCTGAATTTTCATTGAGTTAATAATTTCTTCAAGACAAATAAGCAGCAGTTCAACATCATTGTCCCTGTGAAATTCGACCGAGACCTTTTCAAAGAAATCAGAAATAACCTGAGCGGTTCGAGGAACAGAAGAAATATTTTTTAAGCATTTAAACATTTCTTTCAAAACAAAAATCTGCTTTTCCCTCATCTGAATGTAGCGGATGTCATAAGTATCTTTTTTCCCAAACTGATTGTTAAAATTTATCTCTGACTGTTTCTTTGCTTCAAAGACAGAAGACTCAAGTGCAGTAAAACACGAGCCGTCATAATCTGCAAGATTAACATCTAGAATTCTCAAGCTCATTCTGTGAAGGCTTAATTTTATAAGTTCATCAGTTTTTGATTTTAATTCTTCTATTACATCAACTTTTTTACGCAGGAATAAATTTGAAATTATCCCGAATCCAACGCCAATTACAAAAAGTAAAACTTCATTTCTTATCTGCAAAAATCCCATTGTCCCAAAACTGATAAAATGAGAAATCAAAACACTGTCCATTGCCATTGCGGAATTCCATCCGAAAAAAAGACAAACCGAAATAAAAATAAAAAGATAAACAAAGAAAGCAGTTAGTGTAAAACCAAGAATCTTAAAGCAAACAAAAGAAATTATAAGTGCCGCAATAAAAGCAAAGAATCTTGCGAGTGCAGTTTTAATTGTTTCTTTTTTTGTAAATTGAACAGAAAGAATTGCAACAATCCCGGCAGAAACTGCAAAATCAAGCTTTAAAAAATTTGCCACAACTATTGCAAAAATTGAAGCAATGGAAATCTTAATACAAAAAGAAATTTTAGAAATCATTCATATATTTTATATTACTTTGCAAGTTTATGAGAACAGCTTCCGTGACAGGCTGAACAATTTCCTCCACAGATGTGCTTTCCTTTTTTATGATCATGAATAATTCCACTTACAATAAATGCAACAACAAGTGCAAGAACACCGCTTATAATCAAAGTTCCCATTTCATGTCTCCTTATAGCATTAGCTGTCTAAAGTTAAACTAAGTTAACACATGCAGTTTATTTAGTCAATGAATTATATATTGCTAACTTCTTAAACATCTTTTCATAATTCAATATTCGACCTATTATTATTTTAAGGAAAAAAAATGACTGAGATTCAGAAAAAATTATTTGAACTTTCGGACAGTGACTACAAAAAATTTCAAAGCTCACTTGTTCCGACTGTCAATGCAGACACGATAATCGGAGTGAGGGTTCCAGCCTTAAGAAAATACGCAAAAGAATTAAACAAAAACGAAGCAGAAGAAAAAAAATTTTTAAACTCTCTGCCACATAAATTTTACGAAGAAAATCTTCTGCACGGTTTTCTGCTTGAATTCATAAAGGACTTTCAAACGGCTGCAGAAGCTGTAAATGAATTTTTACCACACATAGACAATTGGGCTGTATGTGATACATGCCATCCAAAAATTTTTAAAAAACACACAAAAGAATTTTTTCCTTACATAAAAAAGTGGATTAAAAGCCCTCACACTTACACTATCAGATACGCTGTCGGAATGCTGATGACATTTTATCTTGAAGACGATTTTAACGCTGAACATCTGCAGATGATTTTAAAAATAAAAAGTGAAGAATATTACGTAAACATGATGCGCGCCTGGTACCTTGCAACTGCACTTGCAAAACAATGGGACGCAACTATAAAAATTATTGAAGAAAAAAAACTTGACCCGTGGACTCATAACAAGACGATCCAGAAATCAACAGAAAGCTTTAGAATTACTGACGAACAGAAAAAATATCTGAAAACATTAAAAATTTCCGCTGCAAAGTAAAACCGTGGTATAATATAAGCATCACCAATCCTGGAGGTTGCAGAATGAAAAAATATATTACCATCGGCCGAGAATTCGGAAGCAAAGGAAAAGAAATTGCAAAACTCGTTTCAGAAAAACTGAACATTCCATATTATGACAGCGAAATCATCGATCTTGCCGCAAAGGATTCAGGACTTTCTGCAGAATTCATAAAAGAGAATGAACAGAAAATTACATCCGGCTGGCTCTATACACTTCTGCTTGGTTCAGGCTACTCAGTTCCGGGAAGCAGCGGAAGACTTAACATAAATACTCAAAGTCAGACAGCTCCTCTTGCAGATCAGGTTTTTAATGCTCAAAGGAACACGATAATCGAACTTGCAAAAAAAGGACCTTGCGTTTTTCTTGGAAGATGTTCAGATTATATTCTGCGCCATTGTGAAGAAATCAGCAGAGAAGATCTTCTTAATGTTTTTATTTATGCTGATTTAAACTTCAAGGTAAAAACTGCAATTGAAGAAGGCATGGATCCGCAAACTGCAGAACGTGAAGTTAAACTGATTGATAAAAGACGCGCAAACCATTACAACACTTTTACAGAACGAACCTGGGGAAAAAGAGATCACTACGATCTTCTGTTAAGCAGTTCAAGTCTTGGAGTTGAAACCGCTGCACAAATTATTGCAGAAGTTGCTTCAAAATAATTTAAAGCCTGATTCTAACTGTCTGAATTCTGCGCTGGCTCTGATCTTCAATTATGAAATAAACACCTTCATGCTTGTAGATTGAGCCGATAACAGGCAGCTCTCCCATTTTTTCAAGAAGAAATCCGCCTAGAGTATTATACAGTTCACTCTTCAAATCAAGATCAAGATATTCATTCAAATCATCAAGATCAATATCACCAGGAACAAGGAATTCATTTACATTAACAACAGAAATTCTTTTATCAGGAGTTGATTCAACCATTCCGTGTTCATCAGTAATGCGGCCAAAAACTTCACGCATCAAATTATCCAGTGTAACGATTCCTGCCATTTCACCATATTCATTCAACGCAACTGCAAAATGCATGTGTTCCTTTTTGAAAACTTTTAAAAGTTCATCAGCAGCCATTGTCTCTGGAAGGAACAAAACCTTCTGCGTACAGATGCGGACAAAATCCTTACTTTTAACGATCAAATCATCCGCATACAAAACAGATTTATAATGAATTACGCCGATAATATTTTCCGGATTACCTTCATAAACCGGCAGTCGTGAATAATGAGTCTCCTCAAAAAGCGAAAGAACTTTTTCAAAGCTGTCATTTACGTCAACATATTTTACAAGTGAACGATGACGCATAATGTCATGAATTGTAAGATCCGTGAATTCAAAAATTCTTTCAAGCATCAGATGTTCATTGTGTTCAAGCGTTCCTTCATTTGCACCAACTTCCAGTAAAAGCTTAAGTTCTTCTTCCGTAATCAGCGGGCGCGCATTCCTGAAAATACTACGCTCAAGAAATTCAATCAGCTTTGAAAGTTTAAAGAACAAATAAACAACAGGATAAAAAGTTTTCTGAATAAAATTTATTTTTTTAGCATTATCCTGTGCAACTTTTTCCTTACAAAATGTCGCATGAGACTTTGGAATTATTTCTGCAAAAATAATAATAAGCACAAAAATTGCAAATGTTGCAGCCGTAATATATCTGGCACCAAAAACCTTGAGCGCAAATGCAGTTACAAGCGCAGAGTTTAAAGTATTAACAAAATTCGTTCCAATCAAAACTGTAGAAATCAGCATATCAAGATTTGAACGAAGCTTTGCAACAAGCTTAGAATTTTTTTCATTGTTGCTGAGCATTTGTTTTACGCTGACCGTTGATAAACTTGTGTATGCAGTTTCTGTTCCTGCAAAAAAAGCACCGCACTTCAACAAGAGAAGAATTGCAACGACATTACAGATTATGTAAAAAATCATTCTTCACTCACCTCCAGAAGACGGAAGCGGACTTTGCTTACTCTGTTTTCTTCAACTTTTGTCACAATAAATTTATATCCATCAGCCGTAACACTTTCTCCGATTGCAGGAATTTTTCCAAGCTTCTCGCAGATGTAACCGCCAAGAGTTTCACAATTTTCACTTTCAAGCTTTATGTTAAGCTGCTCATTCAAATCAATCAGACGGCTCAATCCGTTTACTTCTGAATTTTTTGTATTCTTAATCTGAAGGTCAGCCTTATTTTTGTAAACCGTATATTCATCCGTAACAGAACCAAAAATTTCACGGACAAGATCTTCACGAGTTAAGATTCCTTCTGTTCCTGAATATTCATCAATTACGATTGCAATGCTCTGCCTGTTTTCACTGAGCATCTGCTGAATGCCAGACATTTTTTTTGTTTCAAGAATAAATAGCGGAGGACGCATAAGTTTTTCAACAGAAAATGCCTCAAGACGATTTTTAAATTTAAGCATATCCTTCACATAAATCACGCCGACAATATCATCAATATCTTTTTTAAAAACCGGAAATCTTGAAAGGCGCAGCTTTTGTGAAATCTCAAGAATCTCTTTAAAAGTTGCATTCACAGAAATTGCTTTAATCTGCTTACGGGGAATCATAATATCCTTTGCAGCTAGATCTGAAAATTTAAACGCCTTTGAAAGAAGTTTTTTTTCTGTTTTTTCAATTACACCCTGCTCGCGACCAACATCAATAAATGTTTTAATTTCTTCTTCTGTATAAGAAACTTTTTTTTCTTTCGGAGTAATTTTAAAAATCTTGAGAATATCTCTTGAAAAATATGTAAACAGATAAACTAAAGGATGAAGCAAAAATTCCAGGAAATAAATAAATCCGCTGAAAAAAAATGCAATCGGTTCAGGATGATGAGTTGCAATTGTCTTCGGAGAAATTTCGCCAAATATCAGAAGAAGAATTGTTACAATAAAAGTTGCAATTCCAACACCGGCACTTCCAAAAAGTTCAACACCGATAATTGTTAAAATAGATGAAAGTGCAATGTTTACTATATTATTTCCGACAAGAAGTGTATTGATAAGAAGGTCCTTGTTCTGAAGAAGCTTCCAGACGCGCATGGCCCTCTTATCTTTTTTGTTTCTGAGAATTCTTACTCTCAATTTATTTATTGAAAGAAACGCACTTTCTGAAGCAGAAAAAATCATTGAGAGTAAAATTAATACAATCGCAGCGATTATCAGCGGCAACAGAGGAATATTCATTTGCTCTGCTGTTTCTCCTGCTGATCTATTTCTGCAATTTTTTTAATTTGAGATGAAAGTTTCAATACATTCTCCGAAAAATTTCCATCAGGATTAAGCTGATATGCTTTCGTCAAAAGCTCTTCTATTTTGTCATAATCAGGCTCTTCGTATGTTGCAAGAACATATGCTGCAAGATAATATGCCTCGAACTTTTCATTTTCATTAAGCTTTTCATTTTCTGCAGCAGCAAGAAATGGAACAGACGGATCCGTATTCTTTTTAAAAGCTTCAAGAGAATCGTTGTATGCCTTTTCCAGAATTTCCTGCGATGTCAGCTCCTTGTTCACACTTTTATTTTTTTTACTGCATGAAGTAAAAGCTGAGAAAATAACTGCTGATGCCAAAAGAATGATTAAAAATTTTTTCATCAAATGTACCTGCTTCTGATTTTATTCAGAAACTTCAACTTCGTTTTTAAGATCCTTGTTTGTCATTGCACATACACAAGAATCACTGTAAATATTAACTGCAGTTTCAATCATATCGATTACTGCATAAACCGGAAGAATAACACCCATCACACCAACAGGCATATTTTTTCCAGCCATCAGTGAAAGTGTAAGGAAGAAACATCCCATCGGTACACCTGCATTTCCTACAGCACTGATTACAGAAATCAAAATCCATGAAACAACTGTAATTGCATTAAGATCTACACCACCCTGTTTCATTACGAACAATGATGTTACAAGAATAAATGCAGCACAACCATTCATGTTTATTGTTGTACACATCGGAAGAATGAATCTTGTGAATTTCTTATCACACTTTACGCGATTTTCTGCACAGTCCATTGTAACAGGCAATGTTGCAGCTGAACTCTTTGTAAATAATGCAGTAAGAATTGCAGGAATCATATTTTTAAAATGACTGAACGGATTAAGACCGCGGGCAAAAAGGAACAAAGGAAGAACAATAAAGAACTGAATCAAATTTCCGCTCAAAACAACGGCAACATATTTTCCGATAGAATCCATTGCGATATCAGCACTCATTTCTTTTATAAGCTGAGCTGTAAATGCAACAATTCCAATCGGGAGAATTTTAATCAGCCAGCCGATAATCATAAACATAAGTTCCTGGAAACCATTAATAATATTCATCACTGCAGTTTTCTTTTCTGATTCCTTCATGTTTGAAATTGCAAATCCGAAGATAAAAGAAACAATAAGCACAGAAAGAACATTTCCTGAAACAAACGGATAAATAATATTATTTGGAATTGCACTGATAAAATAATCAAGATATGAAGTTGAATTCATTCCCTGGATTTTATCCTGTGCTGCACCTTCATAAGCAGATGCTGAAAGAACTTCAGGTTTAATTATAAAGAAAAGAATTGCTGCAATCACAGAAGCCGCAAGAGTTGTAAGCAGTGTGTATGTAATTGTTCTTCTGAAGATTTTTCCTGTTTCCTTGTTGCCGCCCAAAGTTGCAAGTGTTGTTAAAACAGAAACTGCAATTGCAGGAACAGCTGTAAACTGGAACAATCTTGTAAATATAACTGCAACAAAATTTGCTACCTTATCAACTGCCTCAATATGCAGAGATCCAAGAACCGCACCGATAACAAGTGCTCCTACCCAAAAAATAAATTGTTTTACCTGTTTAGTCATTTTCTAACTCCAGAAATTATATCGCTACATTATAAAATAAATGATTTTTTTTTACACCATGTTATTGACCCAGACACCTTTTTTTACAAGGATCAGACCGATTGTACATTTTATAAGATCAAGACTTGAAACGATTAAATAAATCATAACGATATTCAAGCTTGTAAATTCTGTAAGAATGAATGCAGTAGTTACAGCAAATCCCCAGACAAACACACTGTCGAAAAGACATGTAATCAGTGTTTTTCCGCCACTTCTGATTGTAAAATAACATCCGTGAAGACATGCATGAATCGGCATAAAGCAGGCAACAATCAGAATAAATTTTGAGGCAAGTTCACGCACTTCATTTTCAGTATTGTAAATTGCAGGAAACGCATTTCTGCACATAGCCATTAAGAATCCCACCAGAACACAAACACTCATGGAAATAAAAATCATTTTCGGAACTGTAGATTTTGCCTCATCATTTTTACGCGCACCCAGAAGCTGCCCGATAATAATAGAAATGCTTTCACCAATAGCAAAGTAAAATACGTTGAAGAAATTTGTAATTGTATTTGTAATACTCAAGGCACCTACAACATAAAGACCCTTTAATGAATAACGCTGATCAAGCATAGTAAGCCCCAAAGCCCACATTGTTTCATTCATTGCAAGAGGCGCACCTTTTTTAATTATCTCTTTCATCAAACTGACTGGAATCCTGAGAGTTTTTAAAGCACCTTCAATAAACATACATCGTACTTTATGCGTATGAGTCCACAACACATTGACTGCTGCATCAACGAAGCGGGCACAGACAGTTGCAATGGCAGCACCTTCAACCCCAAATCCTGCACCCCAGATTTTTATATTCAGCCCCAAAATATGAACAACACGCGTATTAAAAATCAAAAGATAATTTAAAATCAAATTTACAATAACTGCAGCGATACTTGCACGCATCGGCACAGAAGTTTCACCTATGTCGCGGAGAGTATTTGCATAGATAAAAGAAAATGAAAGCGGAACAAGGCCGATGAGATTTATTAAAAGATATTTTTTTCCGTAAAACATCGTTCGTTCAGCATTACCGATATTATCTGATTCGTGAATAAATTTTTCTATTAAACACGCACCTTTAAAATAAAAAAATGAAATTGCCGTAATTGAAATTATCCCCACAAGAATGATTTTTGCACGGAATGTATTTCTAACTCCCTCATGATCACCTTTGCCAAAATATTGAGCTGTAAAAATCCCTGCGCCGCAGACAGAGCCCCACACACAAAGAATGAACACAAACATCAATCTATTAACGATTGCAACGGCATTCATCTGATCCGTACCAACCTGACCGACCATGATGTTATCCAGAAGCTGCACAAAATTTGAAATTGAATTCTGAATGATTATTGGAAATGCAATAACAAAAACTTTTTTATAAAAATCCCTGTCGCCGATAAACTTTGATCTGAACAAATTTAACATAACACTTTAAGTTTAATGGAAAAAGAAAAACAAAAAAAGGCACTTCGGGAAGAAGAAATGCCTTGAAAATAAAAAATTAAAACTAAATCTTATGAAATCGAAAGTGCAGCCTTTATTTTAATCATCAAACATTTTTCCCCAAAATCCGCTGTACTTCAATTTTTGCAAACTTCCGATAATCTTTTATAAAAAATATTGATACAAGAAAATACAAAAATGCAACAACAACAGAAATGCTATAGCAGCTATAAAGGCTGTAATGTTTTTTTCAGGTTCAACAACATTTATTAAGAATACAAGAAGAAGTGCGACATAAAATATCTCTTCACATTCCCTTAGACTTTTACCCGCTTCCCTTGCTATCATTCTTGAATAGTCAATTATAAGACCCGGATAATAATATCCCACTATCCAGCAAGTGATCAAAACAAGACTTTCGCAGCCGAGCATAATAAAGTTGAAAATAAAGACTCACTCATTATCAGCCCGGCAGGAATAGCCAGATATAGAGCAACAAGCATAACGGCTGAAAATAAAACAAATGTTCTCTGCTTAATATCAATAGATGAGTCTGATACGTATTTTTCCATAAATCTACAGAAACATTTTATTCTTTTAAATATTGTGCAGGTACCCTCAAAACTATTTTCATTTAGTAAAATCTTCGAGTTTCATGAGATTAAAATATACAAAAATCAATTCACAGCGAGAACCCTGCTCGAAAAAAGGCTTCCGCGCTCCGCTTGTGCAGAATTTTTTTCGATCTGGAACCCCGCTTCCATTGATTTTTGACCTTCATCTCAATACTCCCTTGCGCCAATTTTATTATATCTATAAAACTTAAAACTTTGACTACTTAAAAAGCTTAACATCTTCATCATAATCTTCTATCCAGTATTTTTTAATTGTGACTTTCTTTACATATTTATCTTTCAGCTCGCACAGGATTGCGTAATGCAGTGTGTTTCTGTGAAGTTCAAAGGCTTCTTCATTTTCCCACTTTTCAAAAATACAAACTTCATTTTCTTTATCGTGAGGCATGAAAAATTCATATTCAATATTTCCAAATTCCGAGCGAGACATTTCGCAGATATTATTATCTCTGAATTTCTGATAAAAATCTTTTCGAGTTTTATTTTTTAAGTGATATTTAACCTGAACAAACAGATTTTTCATTTTGCCCCCTTATGAACACAACATTTATATCGCCGTCTCCAAATGATGATAAATATTATAACACTAAAATAAAAAAAAGCGCCTCCCTTTTACTGGAAGCGCTTCATTATTTAATACGATTTTTTTATGTAATTTTTTACATTATGCGTAGATTGGTCTTACATTGATTACGCCTTCTGTCTTTGAAAGTTCATCAATTGTTGACTGTTCAACCTTACTGTCTACGTCGATCATACAGTAGGCAATGTCACCGCGGTTCTGATCAACCATTCCGCCGATGTTGAGTTTTGCTCCACCAAGTACAGATGTAAACTGAGCAATCATGTTCGGAATGTTCTTGTGGCTGATACAAAGACGTGTTCCACCAGCAGGGATTTCTGTATCCATCTTGCATTTTGGATAATTCACGCTGTTCTTAATTGCACCAGTTTCAAGGAAGTCGCGAAGCTGTTTAACTGCCATAACTGCACAGTTATCTTCTGCTTCTGGAGTAGATGCACCAAGGTGTGGCATACAGATTACTTTGTCATTGTTCAAAAGTTCTTCTGCTGCAAAGTCTGTTACCATGCATGAAATCTTTCCGCTATTGAGGGCTGCAAGTACGTCTTCATTGTTTACAAGACCACCACGAGCAATGTTGATGATGCGAACACCGTCTTTCATAGTCTTGATTGTTGAAGCACAGATAAGTCCCTTTGTATCTGGAGTTTCTGGAACATGAACTGTAATATAATCTGCCTTTGCAAAGAGTGTATCAAGAGTTTCTGCATGCTTAACTTCTGATTTAAGGCTCCATGCTGCATCAACTGAAAGGAACGGATCATAACCGATTACATTCATTCCAAGTTCAATTGCTGTGTTTGCAACCATTGCACCGATTGCACCAAGTCCAATTACACCAAGAGTCTTTCCCTTGATTTCCTGACCTATGTAATTTTTCTTTCCCTTTTCTGCAAGTGGAGCAATTTCTGCACCTTTTCCAGAAAGTGTGTTTACCCAGTGGTTTGCTGCAATAACAGGACGGCTTGCCATAAGAAGACCGAGGATTACAAGTTCCTTAACGGCATTTGCGTTTGCACCAGGAGTATTGAAAACTACAACACCCTTCTGTGCAAGTTCTTTAACAGGAATGTTATTTACGCCGGCTCCTGCACGAGCAACAGCTTTAACTGTAGCATCAAGTTCCATTGAAAGCATGTCATGTGAACGTACAAGGATTGCATCCGGCTTCATGATTTCTGAAGCGATTTCATAATCGTCACGTGGGAAATTATCAAGTCCAACTGCTGAAATACGGTCTAAAGTTTGAATTTTGTACATATATAATTGGAAAAATTAAAATAAATGCGAGCAGTGCACAGCATTCATTTTAATTTTTTCCTTCCTCCATAATTTTTTAGTTGTTTTTTGCAAAGTCTTCCATAAACTTAACGAGAGCCTTAACTCCGTCAAATGTCATGGCATTGTAAATTGAAGCGCGCATTCCGCCTACAAGTCTGTGTCCCTTAAGGTTTACAAGACCAGCAGCTTCTGCTTCCTTTACGAACTTGCTGTTGATTGCCTTTTCCTTAGCCTGTGCTTCTTCACTTCCGTCATTCTTTGAATACTTTGTAAGGAATGGAACGTTCATCAAAGAGCGGCTTCCTTTTTCTGGAGTTGCAAAATAGAAGTCAGAATTATCAAGATAATCATAAAGATAATTTGCCTTTTCTACGTTGCGCTTGTTGATTCCTGCTGCACCGCCGTTCTTTTCAATCCAGTTAAGAACCTTGTCGAGAACGTAGATTGTGTAACAAGGTGGTGTATTGTACATAGAACCATTTTCACTGTGTGTCTTGTACATACTCATTGTTGGTGTTCCAGGAAGACACTTTTCTGGTTCAGGAATAAGATCTTCACGGATGATTACGAGAGTTACACCTGCTGGAGCGAGGTTCTTCTGTGCACCTGCAAAAATGAGACCGAATTTTGAAACGTCAATTTCTTCTGAAAGAATACATGAAGAAAGGTCTGCAACAAGTGGAATATTTCCTGTATCAGGGATGTATTCATAGTGTGTTCCCATGATTGTGTTGTTGAAACAGATGTAAACATAGTCATAATCACCAGTTACTTTTTCAACACGTGGAATATATGAGTAATTCTTGTCTTTTGAAGAAGCGATTACGTCAACTTCAACACCAAGATGCTTTGCTTCTGCAGCAGCTTTTTTTGCCCATACACCAGTTTCGATATAAGCAGCCTTTTTCTTGTTGATTCCAAGATTCTGTGCAACCATTGCAAACTGAGTAGATCCACCACCCTGAAGGAATAATACCTTGTAATTTGAAGGAACATTCATGAGCTTTCTAACCTGAGCTTCTGCATGTTCGATGATTGGTTCAAATGCTGATGAGCGGTGGCTCATTTCCATTACGCTCTGTCCTGTTCCGTTACAGTCCAGCATTTCAGCAGCGCATTCTTTAAGAACTTCTTCCGGCAAGCAAGAAGGACCTGCACTAAAATTGTAAACTCTAGCCATCGTTTTACCCCTTAAAATTGATTTACTGTGACATTTTTCACAGCATTTTTTGTTGTTAATTTCAATTTTAGAGATTTTTTTTCACTTGGTCTTGAGAATTTTTACCGAATTTTACAAATTCGCCCCGGAATTCAGCGAATTTAAGCAAATTTATCATTTTGTGTGATTTTTTTCACGTAATTTTCAGGCTTTAAGCTGATACAATGCCGTCAGTAAACTTACATTTTCAACTTTAATTTCTTCAGGAACAGAAAGAACGCACGGTGTATAATTCACAATTCCCTTTATTCCGCTTTCAACAAGAAGATTAACCATATCCTGAGCCTCAAAAGATTCAACAGTCAAAAGCGCATATGAAATTTTTTCTTCCTGAATAATCTGCTTCATTTTTGGAGTTGGATGAAGAGGAAACGAAGAACTTAAAACTTCAGTTTTATTCACACTTGAATCAAAGCCTGCAACAATTTTAAACGGCGAATCATACAGTTCATTCGTATCAAGAAAACGCTGCCCCATCTTTCCAAGGCCAACAATACAGCATTTAACTTCCTTATCTTTAAAATCGTAAAGCTGATTTACAAGTGCTTCCTTCAACTCAGCAACTTTATATCCGTTTGTTGCGCCGCATTTTACATCGATATTAAGAATATCCCTTCTAACAACTGCACTACTCCACCCTGTAAGCTGCTGGATTTTCTGAGAGGTAATTGTTTTTTCACTGTAGTCAGAAAGAAGCCGTTCCAAAAGAACAAGACGCCTTTTTGAGCCTTCCGGAATACTCATGGCTTCATTCTACAGAATTTTACTTTTTTTTTAAACTTTTTTTGCTGCGAACTGAATTTTTTTGCATGTTTTCGGTTAATAAAGGGTATGAATATGAAAATAAAAAAATTACTTATTAACCTTTGTACCGTGTTTTTCCTTTCGTGCCAGATTGGAAATTTTATGGAAGAAAAATCTGAAAATTCCTCGAACCTGAAAATTGCATGCTGGAATGTGCAGACTTTCTTTGACGCAAACACAGACGGAGATGAATATTATGAATTCAAAAAATCTTCCACGTGGGGAATCGATGCTTATGAAAAAAGGCTCAAAAAACTGTGCTCAGCAATTAAATCAATTGATGCTGATGTGTTTATTATGGAAGAAATTGAAAATGAAAAAGTTCTTCTGGATATAAACAATTTTCTAGCCGGCGAATGGAACACAAAAAAAACATATCCATATGCGTGCTTTGCAAAAAATGAAGGCAGCAGTATCGGGTGTGCGGTAATTTCCAGAGTGCCGCTTAAAAATCTTACAGTTCATTCCCTGGACATAAGATCTGAAAATTCAAAACTTCCGTCAGTCAGGCCGATTATGCAATTAACTGTATGCGCAAAAAAAGAATTCGTACTTCTTGTAAATCACTGGAAGAGCAAAAGCGGAGGAGAAGCAGCTACAGAAATCTGGAGAAACAGACAGGAAGGCCTTCTCCAAAAAATTGTAGAATCTCTTGAATCAAAAACCGACCAGATACTGATTGCAGGTGATTTTAACAGGGATATTCACGATTTTTACAATCCTCAGGAAAACAGCGGAAATATTCTTCTGCGCAAATGGATTAATGGAAAACTGATAAAAGACGGAACTCTTGTAAAATCAGCGTGGTATCTTGATGGAGAAAAAATCATTGAACCTGGAAGCTACTATTTCAACGGGGAATGGTCTAGAATCGACAATATTTTTACTGCAGGAAATTTAAAATTAAAAGCTTTTTATCCTGAAACGGACGGCCCCTGGTGCAACAGTTCAACCTTTATTCCACAAAAATACATCATGCGCACAGGAAGCGGCTACAGTGATCATCTTCCGTTGTTTTGCATTATAAGCTTGTAACGAAGCAAAATATATACAATTTTTACTTTTAAATTTATAATTGTAGAAAGACTTAACTTCGAGGTGAAAAATGGCTGACATCAGCAGAAAAATAACAAGCAAATCTCTCAAATTAAAAAGAAAGGCTGCAATTAAAACAATAAAAGCTCAGGCTAAAGAAAAAATCCGCCAGGTAAAAATGGAATATACCAGCGACTCAGATAAGGCAAAGCTTCGTGCAGCAGAAAAAGAACACAAGAAGGAGCTCCAGCTTCAAAAAGCAAACGCACGCCTTTCATACAACACAAGACAGCCGCGTCCTTTCACACTTGGAGAAGAAATCTTCAATTCAATCAGCCACGGTATTGGTGCCGGTCTAAGTGTTGCAGCAATCGTTCTGCTTGCAATTCAGGCTTATTACCACGCACCATGCGCAAAATCAACTTATGTTGCAAGCTTCTCAATTTTTGGCGCTTCACTTTTCATTTTGTTCCTGATGTCTACTTTGTATCATGCAATTTCATCTCTTGGTGCAAAAAAGATTTTTTCAATTTTAAATCACGACACAATTTATATTTTCCTTGCAGCAATTTATACGCCGTTCATTCTTACTCAGTTCAAACTCCCGAATCCTGCAGGCATCTGTGGTCTCGTGTGGGGAATCTGCGGAGGATGCATAGTTCTTTATTCAATATTTGGTGCAAAACTCAGAGTATTATCTTTCCTTTCATACGTAACATTCGGCTGGCTCTTTTTTGGAATTACATTCAGCCCAATTGGAGATAACATCAATGAACTTTCAAAAAAACTTCTTGCAACAGCTGCAGTAATTTATTCTGTAGGCAGCGGATTATTCCTTCTTAAAACACACAAATGGATGCACAGTGTTTTCCATTTATGCTCTCTTGCAGCAAGCATTTTGATGTTCTTCAGCGTTTACTATCTTGCAGGCTAATATGAGTGAAGAAAGAATTGATAAAATAGAAATTAAACTTGCCTACATGGAAGATTTTATAAATCAGATTCAGCAGGTCTGCGTTGAGAATTCAAAAACGATTGAAACTCTCCGCGCAGAAAACCGGCTGATGGCTCAAAAAATTAAAGACATGTCAGAGCAGATGGAAGGAGACATTCCAAACAGAAAGCCTCCTCATTACTAGAAAAAAACTACAGTCAACAGCGGCAATTATTCTTCATAAAATATGAAGTCATTTTTGCCGTTCTGTTTTACCTGATAAAGCGCATGGTCTGCATTTTTAAAAAGCTCTTCATATGAAGCACCGTTTTCAGGATAAACAGCAATTCCTATACTTGCACTTACACTAACTTTCAGTTCACCGTTAGAATAGTCTTCCCTAAGGGCACGCTTCAAATCATTAGCCTTTGCAGTTATAACCTTTAAAATGCTTTCCCTCGTTAAAGCACTATTGAACCGCATCAAAACACAGAATTCATCACCACCAAAACGACTTAAATAATCCTTGTCAGAGAAAATAAGCGAAAGTTTTTTTGCAGCATCTTTAATTGCAAGATCCCCGGTCATATGTCCAAGCTTATCATTTACATCCTTAAAATTATCAAGGTCAATGATGATAAGTGCACTCTTCTGATTACGGCCGTCTTTTTCAAGATATTCACATACCTTATGCTGCATAGCGGATTTATTCAAAAGATAAGAAAGTCTGTCTCTCTCTGCAATATTTCTAAGCTCCTGTTCATGAAGCACCTGACTGTTTACATTTGTTATACTTCCAATGAACTGAGTCACATTTCCTTCTTTTGTTAAAATTGCTGAGCCTGTCATCTTAACCCAGAAATAGCTTTCATTAAAATCTTTGTAGCGGAATTCTGATGAAAATGAAATACTATTATTCATTAAAGCTTCTCTAAGACGTTCAAAAATTCCCTTATCATCAGGATGAACACGTGAAAAATATTCAGTGCGTATAAAATCAATCGGGAATGATTTTCGGTTTGTTCCTAAAATAAAATGTGTATCCCCAGAAAATGAAATAATCTGTTTTTGCAAATCATATTCAAAAATAAGTGTCTGAGCCTGATTTGTTGCAATTGTAAGACGCTCATTATCTTTTTTAATCGTTATGTTTCGTTTTGCAATAACATAAATAATCATTATGAAAACAATTACAACCGCCGTAACTGCCGCAAGAAGAACAAAAACAAGGCCATTAATTTTACTTTGCTGATTATAAATATACGAACATGGAAGTACTGAAATTATGTACCAGTTGTTGATTTTTATAGGTGCGTAAGAAAATATTTTTTTACCTTCAACACCGTTCAAATCAATATAGCCGGACTTCTTCTTAAGCATATCAAGCTTCAAATCATTCAGGCTTGGATTTTCATTTTGTGAAGATCGTTTTATGTAACTAAAGAAATCAATATTATAAAGCGGATTTGATTTGTCTTTATTCTGCAGAATGATATTACCGTCATTTGTAATCAGATAAAAATAACTTTGCCCAGAATAAATCGGAATTGAAAAAAGCTGAAGCATAATTTCATAAGAGAAGAACCCCGCAATCACACCTTTAGAACCATTTTTTGCCTTAAAAGGATAAGTAATTACAAGACACGGCTGAAGATGCTCATCCAGTTCAGTTGAGTTTGCAATCTGACTTTCGTTGCGAGCAAGTGCCGTATAAAAATAATCCTTATTGCGCATATTCGGAAGCATTTTACCTGAAAAATCAAATGCCGTTCCGTGTTCATTTACAATCGCAAGCTTTAAAAAATCCCCGGTTCCATTAACAGCTTTTGCTTTTTCTTTTAACATCGACAGATCATTTAAATCCGTTTCAGAAAACAAATTCGACTGTGCTTCAAGAAATTTTATCTGATCACTGATTTTATTTTGAAGACTTTCCGCATAAAGATCCTGTGTTTCTGCAATATTCTGCAGAGTCATATCAAAAAGAAAATTCGTCATTTTACTCTGAAAAACGATTAAAAACGAGATAATTAAAAATAACATTACGACAATTGCTGCTGCCGTAGAAATAGTTCTTATGAGTCTTTCTTTTTTCATACGGAAAATGTTAGTTCCAAAAGCTTCAAAAATAAAGTTTTTAAATATTTTTTTTAATGATTTAATGCAGATAATTTAAAAATTTGCTTTAAAATATAGAACATGAAAAAATTTTTTAAAATTTCATTTTTTACATTACTTTCAATTTTTGCCATCGGCTGTAAAAATAAAAAAAATAACCAGCGGCCTGTTTCCGTAAATATTGCGATTCAGCCGTCAGCAGCATTTATTCCAATGTATATTGTCCGCTACGAAGGGCTGCTTGAAAAATCTTTTAAAGACAAGAACATAAATGTTGTGTGGCAGGATTTTCAGTCTGGCCCTCCAATAAATCAGTCTCTTTCTGCACAGATGAGCGACATAGGTTTGATTGGTGACGTACCGACTGTAAGCGTTTTGTCCGGCTCAATCCCGATGAAAATTGTTGGTGTTCCTGCCAGTGGTGCTGATGCTTATGCAATGCTTGCCCGCGCTGATGATAAAACTTTTAATTCTTCCGCTGACATGAAAGGCAAGAAAATTGCAACAGTCTTTGGTTCAACAGGTCATAATTTTACAACGAAGCTTCTGGAAAAAAATAATCTTTCTTTTTCAGATATTGAATTTATAAGTATTTCCGCTGATGAAGCAGAAGATGCCCTTCGCTCTAATTTCTGTGATGCAATTGTGATTTGGGAACCAAATGTTACAAGACTCATCGACAGAGGATTTGCAAAAATTGTTGCTTCAGGAAGTGAAACTGATTTACGCGGAACAAATGCCTTTGTTGTTCGTGCGGAATATCTTATTAAACACAGAGAAGTGATTGAAGAAGTTTTAAAGCAGTATGCAAATGCCGTAAAAATGATAGACACACTCGATGAATCGACTTTGCAGAAGCTTTCGGTTGCACTAAAAATTACACCGGATCAGATTAAATCGATTTCAAAAAAATATAATTTTTCAATATCAGTTTCTGAAGCAGATAAAAATTCACTTCAGGATACAGTACGCTTCTTAGTTGAAATTGAAAATCTTCCTGCAGTTTATAATGTCTCATCAAAAATAGACAATGTGGTTAATTAAAATTGGATTTAAACCTGATTCGCGAATTACCATTAAAAATCTAAAAAATTGACGCGAAGGAATTTTGAAAGGGCCGAAAACATTCTGTTTGTTGTTGTCGCGAAGCGACAAAGTAAATAGTTCCTTTACAACAAACAGCATGTATATGCGATAGCATCGATTTTGGAACTTTCAAAATGACTGGAAGTCAATTTACACACACTTTTATTGTTTATTCTATGCAAATAAAGTAAAATCATATAATAAAAAAAATTTTGAGGTCTATATGATTTTTTCACCGGTAGAAATTGAAGAAACAGTAAACATGTTCATGCGTCATAAGCTGGATGTTCGCTGTGTTACTATGGGTATTTCCCTTCTTGACTGTGCAGACAGCGATATGAAGCGTTCCTGCGATAAAATTTATGACAAGATCATGCACAAAGCAGCAAATCTTGTTAAAGTCGGGCAGGACATTGAAAAAGAATACGGTGTTCCTATCATCAACAAGCGTATTTCTGTAACACCTATAGCTCTTGTTGCCGGTGCAAGCGGTGCTAAATCTTATGTTGATTACTGCAAGACTCTGGACAAATGTGCAAAAGAACTCGGTGTAAATTTTCTCGGAGGATTCAGTGCTCTTGTTCAAAAAGGAATCACTCCTGCAGATAAAATCCTGATGGAATCAATTCCGGAAGCACTTGCTTCTACAAATTATGTTTGTTCATCTGTTAATGTTGGATCTACAAAAAGCGGAATCAACATGGACGCAGTTAAAATCATGGGTGAAGTAATTAAAAAGACTGCAGAAGTTTCAAAAGATTGTGAATGTAACGGATGTGCAAAACTCGTTGTATTCTGCAATGCCCCTGAAGACAATCCGTTTATGGCAGGAGCTTTCCACGGACCTGGAGAAGCAGACAGCGTAATCAACGTTGGTGTTTCAGGCCCTGGTGTTATCCTTGCCGCTGCACGAGAATTCAAAGGAAAACCTCTCAATGAGCTTGCAGACGGAATTAAAAAGATGGCATTTAAAATCACCCGCATGGGACAGATGGTTGGTTCAGAAGCTGCAAAAAGACTTGGCGTAAACTTTGGTATTCTTGACCTTTCACTTGCACCAACTCCTGCTGTAGGAGATTCAGTTGCACGAATCATAGAAGAAATGGGTATTGAAGGTTGTGGCGGTCCGGGAACTACTGCTGCACTCGCAATGCTTACAGACATGGTAAAAAAAGGCGGCGTAATGGCTTCTACAAATGTCGGCGGACTTTCTGGTGCATTTATTCCTGTTTCAGAAGACGAAGGAATGATCAACGCGGTAAAAACAGGCTCAATCTGTCTTGAAAAACTTGAAGCAATGACAACAGTCTGTTCAGTAGGTCTTGATATGATTGCAATTCCTGGAGACACACCTGCAACTTCAATTTCCGGAATCATGGCTGATGAATTTGCAATCGGTATGGTAAACAGCAAGACAACAGCAGTCAGAATTATTCCGGCTCCTGGAAAGAAAGAAGGTGAATGGGTTGAATTCGGCGGACTTCTTGGTGGAATGCCTTGCATGAAAGTAAGCTCATTCGGCTGTGCAGACTTCATCAATAGAGGCGGAAGAATCCCTGCACCAATCCACTCTTTCAGAAACTAATTATACTTTACAGATTAAATTTAAAGTCCTTTGGAGAAATCTGAAGGACTTTTTTTATACACAGCAAATTATTCAATTCAAATAAATTACTATTTGTGTGATTAACACACCGCGCTTCCAGACAAGCTGGAAGCGCTAGATGTGGGAGTATTATATTTTACTTAAATAATACGAAAACAGATATTCATATCTTCCTGCATCAGATAAATACTTATCATCTATTTTATTTAAGTACTCAAAAACTATTTTGTACAAAGATAAAACTCGTGCATATTTATCAATTTCTAAAGCAACATCCAGGTACGGCGTCTTAACATATCCTTTATGTTCTCCTGATTGAATTGCATTAAAATCTGTTGGATTATAAACATACATAAACTCTTCTGATTCTATTGTTTGTATTTCATCTTCAATTTTTATTATGTAATATTTATGCTTTGAATTATATATGTAATTTTGAAGATTACAGCTCAAAATTTCTAAAACACATTTTGCATCATTTTCAAATGAAATTAATTGTTTTTCAGTATATTTATATTCATTTCCCTCAAAAGAATAACAATTCTTCTGCAATAATCTTGAAATAATTTCAGAGTCATCAAGAATAGAAATTGAATATAATTTTTCCTTTTTGCATCCGGAAAATAAAACCAGAATAAAAATTAATAAGGTATATAATTTAATCTTTTGAAACATCAATTTCCGCTGTTTTAACATACACATAAGACCTTTTTTATAAATTGATATGACTTTGATTTTTCTCCAACTCAATTACTGAGCGGAATCAGAACACTCAAAGCTTTTACATGTTTTTACATTCATAATTTTTAAGCCCAGAAACTTTATTTAAACGTTTTATATCATCCTTTTTTATTTCTTCATGAGTAAAATGAATATCTAAATTTAAAATCGAATAGTTCATTAGTACAAAAAGAATGAACATCTTTTACATCAAAAAATAAACCAAAACTTAAAAACATTTTCCCTCTCTAAATCAACCAATCTTTCTATAATTTTTTTTTAACAAGACAAATCATTTATTTTTTTTATACATTTGAACATAGGAAATTTCTCTTATTTCTTAAATTTCAACTTTATATTTTTTTCTTTACACATACTATTAAAATCTTCTAAAAGCATCGGACCAATCACTTTTTTTTCTTTCAGTAAAATTACCCAGTAATAAATTTCATTTAGTCCATTTTTATAACTTTCATCATTAAAATCTTCTGGATAATTATACATATAACTGCATTTAGATATTGGCTTCTGCTTTACAATTACATATTTTTTATTATACGCATAATCAATAACTTTTGGTGGAACATCTGTTTTCTCACCAAAAATTGATTTTGTTTCATAATCATAGCGAAAATCGTTTGAAAGTTTCTCTTCACAAGGTTGAGCTAATGAATATGATACCCAAAGCACTAATACATAAAAAATCAGAGAAAAAATAAATTTAATTTTCAGCTTATCCATAACAAAAAAACAAGACTATTTCTTATTCTTTTCAAAGCTTGAAAGAAGGCGCTCTGCAATTCCTTCAAACTGTTCTTCTGAAGAAATATCAAACATCTTAAGCACTTCATCCGAAATCTGGTCGTACTCTACAGTTCCTTCGCCATAATGAGCAATAAGGTCTGAAAGATAAATGATTGCGGCAAGCTTTCTGATGTTTTCTGGAGCTTCTTCCGGTGAATGATGATAACGAATAATATTTACAAGAACTTCAGGGAAATTCCACTTTTCAGCAATAAGAGCACCAACTGCACCGTGATTAACTCCGGCAATAAGGCCTTCAAAAAGACCGGCTGGGATTCCGCGCTGAATACAGAGGTTTTTAATTTTTTCAAGAACATCTGGATGTGCATTTACAAACAGGATTTTTCCCATATCATGCAGAATTCCACAAACATAACTGTCTTCAATGAAAGCACGTTCTTCAGAATTCTTACAGAAATTTCGTGCAAGATTATAGGCAAAGAATCCAACTTTATACGAATGATCCCAAAGCTTCTTGTTTTCTTCACTTGATTCAGCAACAAGACTCTTCATTGATCCGATTGAGAACAAAAGATTTTTAATTCCACGCAAACCTACAATCTTTACAGCTTCACTGATAGACTGACATGGAGTTGCAAGAGAATAAGCGGCAGAGTTTACCATCTTCAAAAGTTCACCAGTAAGAGAAACATCGTTTGAAATCTTCATTGCAATGTCGCTCATTTTACTGTTTGGATCACTTATAAGCTTGTTAACTTCAGCAATATTTTCAGGGAATTCAGGAAGACCTTCAATCAAATCAACAAACTTGCTTGAAACTTCAGAAAGATCATTTGTAAATTTCTTTGTAAACGGAATAATTATTCTTGTTATTGTCTCTCCGTTTTCAGAAAGAACCTGATAATTTTCTTCCGTAAGCCCGATTTTTCTAAGAAGAAGAATCATGATTACGAGACCAAGACCTGCACCTTCAGTTTCATCAAGGAGCTGTACTACACCTTCTTCTATTGAATCAAACTGCTGTGCACGAGTAATCTTGTCATGAATTCTCATGTATTCATTGACTGTAAGTTCTGCCTTATTTCTTACTTCTACTTTGATTTTATTGTTGCGCATCTGGAACAAAACTTTGATATAAAGTCCGTTCTTTCTCTGCTCTTCAAGATAATAATGGATATTATTCAAAGTATCCTGCTTGAAGTTCACCATACCAGCCTTGTAATCTTCATCATTGGTGATATCAAGATTCTTAAGCTTAAAATATATGCGCTTTGTATTTGCTTTTTTTGCGTTAACTACAAGCTCTTTTACACAATATGAAAGAGAATCAAACAAATGCTGCTGATTTAGCTGTATAAGAAATTCTTTAAGAACATCTACTATATATTCTTCCATTTCTGCTGGAAGCGTATATGTTGAAATTGTAAGAGGAATACATGCTCTTATTGCCGTCTGTATCTTATCTGAATCCACTTTTATTTTTTTAATCTGTGCCACTTCTAAACTCTACAAAACTTTTTAATTATTAGCTCAATTATAATACATAAACTGAGTATATTCTACATTTACTTTAAAAAATCGAGGTTTAATATTTTTTCATATTAAAGTATAATTTTTGCCATGACAGACAACCTTTGCGCACAAATTCTTGTAATCGTGCTTCTTTTTATTTCAAATTCACGATTTATTTTTATAAAAAAGATTAAAACTGATCCTCTGGCTATTCTTCCTTTCATCTGTATTTTAATCTGTATACTGAATATTCTGGTTTTTTCACTTTCTTTTGTTGAACTTCTTCTACTGATTATTTCGATTTTCTGTGCAATCTGGAATGTGCGCTCATTATTAAGAATGTCTGCGGGTTTAATTCTTGATCAATACGGAATCAAATTCAAAATAATCTCCATGATCAACCTTGTTTTAATTTCCTGGCTTGCATATATTCTATTCCACTACAGACCATGTACTCCAAAATTAAAAAATTTCCATGCAAAACAAACTATTGAATATTATTCAGGCGACTTAAAAAAAGGATTCAAAAAAATTGATAAGCCTTTTACCCGTGTGAATGCAACTCTTTACAAAATTGAACACGAAAATGCAAAAGAAAATGATATTAATGAAAAAAAAACAATCGTTCTGTTCGTTCCGGGAATTGCAGCTGATACAGAAAATTATTTAACTTTACTTTATAAACTTGCAATGCATAATATTACAGTTTATGCCGCTGATTTTTATACTGATGACGGAGACTGGTTTTCTTCGCTTGGTAATTCAAAACCATTCCGCAAATTTTTCATGCTGAACGATAAGCTTCACAACGAAAAGGAATTTGCAGATAAAATTAACAGCAACAAACTCTACTTCATAAGGCAGTTTGAGTCCCTTTACAAGCTGGCTTCTCCTGGTCCAAATGATTATGTTTTCCTTTTAACGGATAACGATACTACAGGTGCAATGAAGAATGTTTTAGAGCACCACACAGATTCAAACAATTTCATCTGCGGAAGCTATGATCTTGCATTCATCGACGGATATAAAACAAAAGATTTTGGTCCTGTTGAAAATTCTGACCCTCTACTTGCGGCAAAACTTAAAATCGGCTTTGACAGAAGCGGTTACTGGTCAAGCCACATGGGGTCAGTTGTAATTAAGCACATCCAGAGTATACTTAAAGCTGGATCTGATACTCCATCTGCACAATAGAAGTTTCTATATCTTTCCACACGAATTTATCATTCTCAAAAATCATGTAGCTGTGGAAAGAATTTTCCTTTGGGATTGAAACTGAGCCTGCGTTCAGATAAACGTAATCTTCATGCTCAGCAATTTTTGGCACGTGAAAATGACCGCAAAGAAGAATGCTGTTTTTTACACAGGGAAGCGGTGTTTCTTCATTAAATTTATGACCGTGAGTTGCATATAACGAACGTTCGTTAGTAACAAACACCAGATAATCCGCCATAATCGGGAATTTTAACACCATCTGATCAACTTCTGCATCACAATTTCCGCGGACACAAAGGATTTTCTCCGACCGTTCGTTCAGCATTTCAATCACTTTTTTTGGTGCATAATCGCGCGGAAGTTCATTTCTTGGTCCATGATAAAGCAAATCACCAAGCAGCAGCAATCGATCTGCCTTTTCCTCATCAAATCTTTCAAGCATTTTCTGGCAATAATATGCCGACCCGTGAATATCAGAAGCAATCATCAATTTCATGTTTCCATTATAATAATTTTCGATTATACTTACTACATGAATCAAAACACAAAAACAAAACTTTGGCCGATACTGCTTTCAATCGCGGTAATTCTTTTAGACCAGATTACAAAAGCAATCATAATCAAAAACATTGATCCGCTGTCATACCCGCTTACATCTACAAACACTCCGATTAATATCATCGGGGAATATGTAAGGATTATTCATGTAAGAAACAACGCAATTGCATTCAGCATGGGAAGCTCTCTTTCTGCAAATGTCAGAAGCATTCTCTTTGGACTGATGCCGCTTGCTGTTGTTGTAGCAGTTTATGTCATCTATTTCAAAAACGATGATTTTACAAAATTACAGCGCTGGGCAATCTGTGGAATTCTTGGAGGCGGAATCGGAAACCTCATAGATCGTTTCTTCAGAAAAGATGGCGTAATAGACTTTATTGACTGCACCTTCTTCGGATGGTTCGGAATGGAAAGATGGCCTACATTCAATGTTGCAGATTGTGCCGTAGTAATCTGCGGAGGAATTTTTGTTGTTACTTTTATACTTCAAATTATAAAAGACGCTAAAAAATCAGGAGAAAAAAAAGAAAATGAATAGAAAAGCTTATGCCGCACTTTATGTTGTTTTTTCATGCCTGCTTAATCTGCTGATTTTTATTCTTTGTGAATGTATTATTTTTGGCGGAACTTTGCTTGTGCTTCATTTTTCAAAGGCGCCGGAAAGTGCATATTCTCTTTCTCTTCTTGGAGCAATTACTGTAGGGCTGATTGTAAGCGTTATTGTTTACACAAAGCTTTCAACGTATCTGATAAAAAAATTAAAGCTTCAGGAAAAACTCAGGGAGCCTGTAAATAACTATTCTTCAGGTGAAATCAGACAGACAAAAATGCCGGATTCTGCTTTTGAAGAACAGCCTGATGAAAAATGGCAGGAATAAAAAAAGCTGACTGAAAATGAGGTTGAACTTCAAAATCAGTCAGCTCTTTTTTTATCTTCAGCAAATCAACACATCAATATCCATCTGACATACTGCGGTTAATATCGCGCTGATAAAGTTCAAGGTAAACAGGACTTCGCTTCTTCAGCTCTTCTTTAATCTCCTGTGGGAATGGAAGATAACGCCAAAAAATTGCACGAACTTCTTTTGCAAGTTTCTGAGTTCCCATAGCCTCTTTTGTAATCCAGAGAATATAATCTTCAATAAAGAACTGCTTGATGTCACCACGCATTTTATGTTCTTCAAGATACTGATAGTAATATCCTGTAAGACCGTCGCTCATCCAGTCAAAACTTGCCTTTTCCTTTGCAACCTGCCATCTTAAATCTCCTACAGCTGTAAGACATGCAGTTTTAAGGTCACGAGGATACATAGGAATACAGATACGACCACGACTTGAAAGACGATTGTAGCGGTCAAACGGTTCCCAACAGAATCCGATATCACCATATGTTGGAACAAGAAGTGTATACGGAACAATTCTGTGCGGAATATTTTTGTGGATACGGCAGAAACACTGAGGATCAATTGATTCAATCCATGCAAGCTCGCGGATTACGTTTTCGCGGAAACCAGTGAACTTGTCTATACAATGGAAAAATTCTCTTGTAAATATCGGATACTGATTTCCCTGACGTCCACAAGTCATTTTTGCCATCTGACGGATTGTATTCATCTCGCTAAGGATTTCTTCTTTACCGACGCTTACTTCTTCTACAACAGCACCTTCTTTTTCAAGAAGACTTGTTTCAATTTCTTTTGCTTCCTTAAATTCCTGAAGGTTCTTTGTAAGTTCTTTATCTACCTTCTGCAATGCGCGGAAGTCATTGATAATTTCTGAAAAGAGTTTTCGCTGAAGATCTGTGTATCCCTGCTTATGAGGTTCACATCCGATTTCAATTTCATGTCTCAAAAGCTCTTCAATCTTACGCTGAACATCTGCTTCAAGAGAAGTTCTTTCTGATTCTTTTGCATTCAAAAGGCTTTCTGAAGTCTGAAGTTTTCCTGAGTTCTTGCTTTTTAACTGCTGAATTCGCTGCTGTTCTGCGGCAGGTCCCTTTGCGGCACCACGAGTTGGAACTTCATCAGTTGTACTTGCTTTCATATGACCAAGAGCAACAGAACGGATCCATTCATCCATGTAAAGAACAGGTTCATAAGTTACATTGCGTTCAATTGCTTTTGAAAACATAGCTTTCTGTTCCGGACTAAACAACGAAGGTAAAAGAATTCCAAAGCGCATAGCCATTTTTTTACACAAAGGAATATTGTTGCTTGCCATCTTCGGTGCCATGTTTTTTATGAATTCCCAATATGCAGTAATAATCTGCTGACGGTAAACAGTACGGTCTTTTTTATCCTGACAATTCAAATATTTTACCAAAAGTCCGTGAAGACGCTGAGAAGATTGACCTTCACCAGTTAAACAAGTCTTATAGTAAGTAGGATCATCATAAACTTTATTCGGTGTATCTTCCCAGAATTTTTCAATCGGAGCAAAACCTTTAATACTAAGATCTACTTCTGGAACACATCCGTTCATTTTTGGAAGATGTGACTGTTTCTGTTCAACAAACTGCTCAAATTCCTTGCGCTGAGAAGAGCCCATCATAGAAAGCCCCATGTCCTGAGCCTGAGAAAACTGAGATTCAAAAGGATCATCAGGATTTTTTTCAGGTGCTTCTACTCCCTTCAACATGTCTTCAATGCTTGAATCGATTTCATTATCTGCCATTATCGGTCCCCTTCTCTCTTCTAAAAAAAATTACCTATATAATAGTACAATAGATAATTATATCATGGTAATTTATGTTTCGCAAAGATTTTAATTCATGTACCTTAAAATCAGTTCTACAATAAATACTGACGCACAACCGGCAATTGCTACACCAAAAAGCCCCGCATTAAACCAGGCAAGCACAAGTCCAACTGCAAATGCTATTATTCCGCTCCAGATGCTTTGTGTACTTTCAACCATTGCAGGAAAAGTCATTACGGCTAAAGTTACATAGGGAACATAATATAAAAATGATTTTATAAAAGTGCTTTTAATCTGCCGTCTGAAAAGAGTAAAAGGAATATCACGAATCAAAAAACTCACGCCGGCCATAATCATAATGTAAATATAAATATTGTGTTTCATGCTTCATCCTTCTTTGGGAACAACAATGCGGCTGCTACGGAAATAACTACGGTAAGAATGATTACTCTTGTTCCGCCTGAAATTCTGCTTAACAGATGAATTTTTGAGCATGCAAAACTCAATGCAAAAGAAACTGCTACAATCAAAAAAATCTTTCTGTTTTTTCTGCACGGTGGAATGATGATTGCAAGGAACATTCCGTAAAGAGCAACACTCAAGGCACTCACAACAAGAGGAGGCATAATGTTTCCAAGGAAAATTCCAAATGCAGTTCCAGATGCCCAGCAAATTGAAGCTATAAGAATTGCCCCGTATGAATAAAACGGATCAAGATATTTTGGGCGTGTTACAGAAATTGCAAAAACTTCATCCGTAACAGTAAGCCCCATCAATATTCTGTGAGCAAACGATGTTTTTGGATCAAGATTCTGACACAGAGAACAGCTCATCAAAAAATAGCGTGCGTTTGCAATAAAGATTACAAGTGCCATTTCAAAATAAGGTGCGTTCGCCATGATTGCGTCATATCCTGCCTTTTCTCCTGCAGAAGCTTTTGTTAAAAAACTTGCAAGAAATCCCTGGAACGGGTTGAGTCCGGCTTTTGATGCATTGATTCCAAGAGAAAAAGCAACGGCAAAATATCCGAGTGCAATCGGAATACCGTCTCGCAATCCCTGTGCAAAATTATCTCTATGTGTCATGAAATTTTACTGACAGCCCCATTCTTTATAGTAAGCGTCAATTTCCTTCATAAGTTCAGGAGTAAGAACAGTTCCTTCAAGTGCTTCTGTTACTTCTTTCATTGAAACAATTGCTCTTGCAGGGAATCCGTATTTTTCTGTAATTGTTTCAAGTGCTGATTTATTACTGTCTGAAGATGCTTTTTCCATTCTGTTGAGGGAAACAATTTCACCAACAATTTTAATTGCTCCAGGTGTTTTTTCCTGTGCCTTAATTTTAGGGTAAACTTCTTCAATCGATTTTCCAGAAGTTGTTACGTCTTCAATGATTACAACACGATCTCCGTCTTTAATCTCATACCCAAGAAGTCCGCCTTTATCTGCACCATGATCTTTTGCTTCTTTTCTGTCACAGCAGTATTTGATTTCTTTTCCATAAAGCTTTGAATAAGCAACAGCAGTAACAACAGCAAGAGGAATTCCTTTATAAGCTGGTCCGAAGAAAACATCAAAATCATCACCAAAATTATCATGAATTGCTTTTGCGTAATATTCACCAAGACGGGCAAGCTGGCCACCTGTTACATAAGCACCTGCATTCATAAAGAACGGACTCTTTCTTCCGCTTTTGAGTGTAAAATTTCCAAACTTCAAAACATTGCATTCAACCATAAAATCAATAAATTCTTTCTTATACTGTTCCACGATAATCTCCTTATTCTGTTTTGCCCAAGGCTTATTCCGCATAATATCATAAAAAATTACTTTGTTAAATTCACTTTTACGAATTAAAATATAAAGTCGAAGATTTAAGTTATAAAAATACACAGAAATCAACTCACAGCGAGACCCCATCCCGGGCGCTTACTCCCTTCGGTTCTGCAGATTTTTTTCAGTCTGGATCTCCGCTTCCATTGATTTCTAAGTTTCTTCTCAAAACTTAACATTTACTTTATATAAAACAACCTAATGGAGGTACTATGAGAAACATTAAAGAACTTGTTGAAAAGATGACGCTTGAGGAAAAAGCTTCTATGTGTTCTGGAGAAACTTTCTGGGACACTCAGACAATAGAGAGACTTGGGATTCCTTCTGTTATGGTTTCAGACGGACCGCATGGACTTAGAAAACAGGAAGGCGGAAAAGAAACAGAAGATCAGCTTGGAAACAGACTTAACCCTATAACTTCAATCTGTTTTCCTGCAGCATGTGCTACGGCAAGCAGCTTTGACACAGACCTCATTGAGCAGATGGGAGAAACTTTGGGCGAAGAATGTCAGGCAACAGATGTTTCTGTTCTTCTTGGACCGGCAATAAATATTAAAAGAAGTCCTTTGTGCGGAAGAAACTTTGAGTATTTTTCAGAAGACCCTTATCTGACCGGAAAAATTTCTGCAGCCCACATCCGAGGAGTTCAATCTTGGAACGTTGGAACTTCACTTAAACATTTTGCATGCAACAATCAGGAATATCTTAGAATGAGCGTTGACTCAATTATTGATGAGCGTACACTGCGCGAAATTTATCTTGCAGGATTTGAAATTGCCGTAAAAGAGTCGCAGCCAAAAACAATAATGTGCAGCTACAACAGAATTAACGGCGTTTATTCTGCGGAAAACAAAAAGCTCCTCTCTGATATTCTGCGCGATGAATGGGGATTTAAAGGCTATGTAATGACTGACTGGGGAGCCGTTGCAGACAGAGTAAAAGGAATTGCAGCAGGCCTGGATCTTGAAATGCCTACAAGCCACGGAGCAAATGATGCAAAAATTGTTGAGGCCGTAAAAAACGGAACACTGGATGAAAAGCTTCTGGATAAAGCCGTTACAAATCTTCTGAATGTAATTTTTGATTACGTAGACAACAAAAGCAAACACACAGACGCAAAATTCAACCGTGAAAGAGACCACAAAAAAGCTGTTGAAGTTGAATCAGAATGTGCAGTTCTTCTTAAAAATAACGGAGTTCTTCCTTTAAATAAAGAGAAAAAGATTGCATATATCGGTGAGTTTGCAGAAAAACCAAGATACCAAGGCGGAGGCTCAAGCCACATCAAATCATGGAAAGTAGTTTCTGCTCTTGATGCCGCAAAAGATAAAGGTCGCAAAATTGAATATTCAAAAGGCTTTCCGTTCAACAAAGACGAATTGAATCAATCTGATTTTGATGCTGCTGTTGAATGTGCAAAAAATGCAGATGTTGCAGTTGTTTTTGCAGGACTTCCAGATGCACTTGAAAGCGAAGGTTTTGACAGAAAAAATCTTGATCTTCCTGAATGTCAGAACAAGCTGATTGAAGAAATCTGCAGAGTAAATAAAAATGTCGTTGTTGTTCTTCATAATGGTGCACCTGTTATTCTTCCATGGCGTGATAAAGTAAGTGCAATCCTTGAATTATATCTTGGCGGTGAAGGTGTTGGTGAAGCATGCGACAGACTTTTGTACGGTGAAACAAATCCATGCGGAAAGCTGCCTGAGACATTTCCTGTTAAACTTGAAGACACTCCATGCTACGAAAATTTCGGTGGGAACGGATGGACTACTGAATACAAAGAAGGTGTTTATGTCGGCTACAGATATTACGAAAAGAAAAAAATGGCCGTTCAGTATCCTTTTGGATTCGGACTTTCATACACAACTTTTGAATTTAGCAATTTAAAACTTTCTTCGTCTAAAATGGATGACAGCTCAAAAATTACAGTGAGCGTCGATGTTAAAAATACAGGCTGCATGCGCGGAAAAGAAGTTGTTCAGCTTTACATTGCAGACAAAACAGGAACTTTCGGTCGACCTATAAAAGAACTTAAAGGCTTCAAAAAAGTTCAGCTTGATCCACAGGAGTTTAAAACTATTGAACTTGAAATTGATGCAAGAAGCTTAAGCTGGTACTCACAAGATTTGGGCGACTGGTTTGCAAAAAGTGGCAAATACGAAATTCTTGTAGGAAATTCCAGCGACAACATTCTTGCAAAAGCCGAAATCAATTTTACAACAAAAAAACATCTCCCGATTAAAATTGGTCCTGACACAACGATGGGACTTCTCATAGAAGATGAAAGAACCGCACCGATTGTAGATGCACTTTTCAACAAAAACGGAAATCCATGGGAAGAAGGCGCCGATATTGGTGAACTTGGTGAAGGAAGCGCTGAAATGGCAAATGCAATGTTCACTGGACTGCCGATTAAATCAATCGCAAGCTTCGGAATTGCAACGCGCGAAGAAGTTGATAAGTTTACAGAAGATTTAAAAAAAGCGGTAGAGTAATCAAAATACTATGAAGGTGCACTTCAAATCGAGGTGCACCTTTTTTTCATGTTAATTCCCATTCTTTACATCTACTGAAAATCCATCATCATAATCTAAATATTTATATGTGGTTTTATTTTTTGTTAGAATAATCCAATATTTGTAATCATATCGCCTTTGTCACTATTATTTTTGTCACAGAGAATTTGTAAATACTTTTGTAGTTCTGAACACATTTTTTACTTCACAAGATTTATTCTATGCGACTATTTTCAAAGAACTGTTTGTAAATTAATTCAGGAAAAATGAACTAGGCGTTTTTCTTCAGCTTGTCATATAGAACACATTCTGTCGACAGGCTATCAAGGAAATTATAATTTAATCATGATAATCAATTCCCTCGATTGATACTTTGTTATCTGAATGTACTATCCAATATACATTTTCAGTATATGTCGCATAAGATTTTATTTCTTGGCGTTCAATTAATACACTTGCAATTGAATCAATATAAACCTCATAATTAGTATCACTTGATGTTTTCAACTTAATATTCCTTAAATTGAAATTTAAGTTTTTGTCTGTCAAGTTTTTTACTTTGACATTTCCTTTTATTTTATATTCATTATGCGCAATCTTTTTAATTGTTATACCACTTATGTTTATTTCAATATTTCCATCTTTGAATGTATATTCTTGATTCTTACAAGAACAAAACAAAAATAGTGAACATAAAGCAAAAATATAATGTTTCATATTTATTATTCCTTTTTAAAATTATCAAAAAAAAAGCCCTGCGTAAATCACAGAGCCTTTTCAACAATAATTAACAAAAGATTTATTAATTACAAACGTTCGTTAGTTACAGGAAGAGCCTTAGGTCCCATGTAAGCAACAATCTTACTACCGTCTGTTAGTTTATCTGCAGGAATTACTGCACTATCAATTCTCTGACCGTCAACTTCGATATATTCAATACCGCGGCAAACGTGCTGAGGATTCTTTACTTCAATATGAAGATTCTTGTTTCTCCAGCGGCGTTCTACAGTAAATCCGTCCCAATCATGCTTTACACAAGGATCAATCAACAAACCTTCATACTGTGGACGAATTCCAAGCATATACTGTGTGATTGAATAATAATTCCATGTTGCAGCTCCAGAAAGCCAAGAAACACGTGTGTTACCTGCACGAGGGCTGAATGTTGAATATGTTGTCTGACCGATTACATACGGTTCACTCTGACGAACTTCTGCTTTTTTGTTGTATGCAGCAGGAAGAGCAGCCTTAAGATATTCATAGGCCTGATCTCCGTTTCCGCGCTTAATTTCTGCAATAACACCCCAACCCTGAGTATGATTGAAGATACCTGCATTTTCCTTAAT